>JADMIO012731013.1_pt1 | contig 115660 bp, 87 predicted proteins | sample 8958161 | NCBI WGS metagenome assembly JADMIO01 (sample SAMN16585339, study PRJNA669376) | soil metagenome | isolation source: Crop rotation soil | place: USA: Cullars Rotation, Alabama | collected 2011 | reverse complement strand
GCCGCGACTTCAAGTCACGTGAATTCCAAGCTTCGGATCCCACTGTGCTGGAAAGCGATCCGAAGCGGAGCATTCTCGGCGGCTGCTTCGTGCGCGAGGCGTTCAAGTACAACCCGGACACGTGGGATGGCCGGATGATGTACAGCCTGTCGCGCGCTCTCGATTTCCCGCTCGACGCGCCATGGTCGCAGCTTCCGAAGAAGGTGCGCGAGGCCATCCTGTATGGCACGGAACGCCGCTTCGTCCTGCAGACGCCGCCGGATGCGAAGGTCCGGCGCGGCGACCAGGACGGCAAGGAGATCGGATTCCACGGCATCGCTCGACGCATCGAACGCTGGTACCGCCGCTACCGTCAGCGCGGCGAGGCGAACTCGCGGATGGAGGCATGGCTCGACAAAGTCATGGTCGAGCGCACGTGCCCGGACTGCAGCGGCTCGCGCCTGCGGGCAACGCGGCTGCTGTTCACGATCAAGGGCAAGACTGTGTACGATCTCGGCCAGCTCCACTTCGACGAACTGCACCAGTTCCTCGGCACGATCAGGCCGGCAGGGCGCGGCGCTGATGCCGGCCGGCAGGTGCTCAAGGAAATTCGCGGCCGCCTCGAACTCCTGCTCGGGATCGGCCTCGACTATCTGAACTTCAATCGGCGCTCGGGCACGCTCTCGGGCGGCGAGTCGCAGCGCATCCGCCTCTCGACCCAGATCGGCTCCGGCCTCATGGGCATGCTCTACGTCCTCGACGAACCGAGCATCGGACTGCATCCCAAGGACAACGTGAAGATGATCGCGACGATCCAGCGCCTTCGCGACATCGGCAACACGGTGATCGTGGTCGAGCACGACGAGGATACGATCCGCGCAGCCGATCACATCGTCGAGATGGGCCCGGGACCGGGCGTGCACGGCGGCGAAGTCGTCGCGCAGGGGACGATCAGGGATGTGCTGAAGTGCAAGGCATCGCCGACCGGGCAGTTCTTGTCCGGCCGCCGATCCATCGCCTCGCCCGTGCGGCGACGAACAGGAAACGGCAAGTCGCTGGTCGTGCGCGGCGCGCGGGAGAACAACCTGAAGTCGATCGACGTGACCTTTCCGCTGGGAACGCTCGTCGCGATCACCGGCGCGTCCGGCTCGGGCAAGAGCACGCTCATCAGCGAAGTTCTTTACAAGGCGCTCTGGAAGGCGCTGATCGATACGCGCACGCTTCCCGGCGAGCACGATGGCATCGACGGCATCGAGCACGTGCACCGCGTCGTCAGCATCGACCAGGCGCCGATCGGCCGCAACAGCCGATCGAATCCCGCGACGTACATCGGCTTTTACGACAGCATCCGCGATCTCTTCACACAGGCCCCGCTGTCAATCGAACGCGATTACAAGCCGGGGCGCTTCAGTTTCAACGTGAAGGGCGGCCGATGCGAGGAGTGCCAGGGCGAAGGCGCCATTACCACGCAGCTGTATTTCATGCCGGACGTGGAAGTGACGTGCTCCGCGTGCAAGGGCGCGCGCTTCAACAGCGAGACGCTCGAGGTCACGCTGCGCGGTAAGACAATCGCCGACGTGCTGAACATGTCCGTCGAGGAGGGCGTCGAATTCTTCGCGTCGGAGCCGGCCATCGGCCGGAAAATCCAGGTACTCGCCGATCTCGGCCTGGGCTATCTCACGCTCGGTCAATCAGCCACGACGCTCTCCGGCGGCGAAGCCCAGCGCATCAAGATCGCCGCCGAGCTGTCGACCCTGCAGCGGTCGAAGCACACGCTCTACATCCTCGATGAACCCACGACCGGGCTGCACCTGGCGGATGTCGAGCGGCTGCTCGCCTCGCTGAACAAGCTGGTGGATGCGGGCCACACCGTGCTGCTGATCGAGCACCACCTGGACGTGATCAAGGTCGCCGATCACGTGATCGATCTCGGTCCCGAGGGCGGGCACGCGGGCGGCGAGGTCGTCGCGACCGGCACGCCGGAAGAAATCGCGAAGTGCAGGACGTCTTACACCGGGCAGTTCTTGAGGAAGCGACTGGTGTTGAATCCCTGATCCTTCAATCCGGAGGATTCGATTCGTCGGGCCGATTCGAATCCAGGCACTGGTAAAGCCCGGGCACCGGCGCCTATACTGCCCCGGCGATGGCAGATGATCCAGATGGACTCCTCATTCCTTGCAGCGCGTTCGGCACGGTGAATCCAGAAGACTCCACGCGTGCCTGTTCCGTCTGCGGCTCAGTCATGGAACCGCACGTCATATCGGGCGGAGTCACCGGGCAGGTGGTGCGCCGTTGTGTTTGTGTCAATCCGAAGTGCGGGAAGGAGTGCGCCTGCGTTTTGTCCGGCGTGATCTGGAAGTAGATGCAGGATTGAGGATTCGCGATCCCGGACGTCGGATGAGCGATTCGATCATGGGCGATGAGGGATCAGGGATTCGCGCTCTTTGGGCGCGATCGGGGCCTGATCCCTCAATTCCTTGCGCTACGAAGCGTTGGCGAGGTCGGTGAGCGACTTCGAGAGCAGCTTCACCTTCGCCTGATCGCTCGAACCAGACGACGACTGATCGATGGTTGACGCGAGTTCGGTGAGCGCCGTCTTGCGGGCGCTGCCGGACGCCTGCTCCGCCGAGTCCAGCGACTTGCGCGCCGATGCGATCGCGTCGGCCGGCAGCGCCTTCGAGCGTTCGAGCTGGTCGAGATAGGCGCGTGAGAGCGCGAAGCTCGCCGGCCACACGAACTTCTGCTGGTCCTGCGTGTTCCAGTACTGGAACTTCACCGTCTTGGCGGCATCGAGCTCGTTCTTCGTGATGAGCCCGCTCGGCACGAGCTCGTAGATATCGAGTCCGCGCATGATTTCGGAGCTCACGATCACGCCGTTGTACCAGTACGCCGACCACGACCCGGCACCCACCAGGCGGTTCGCATCGATCGGGCCGCGATCGAAGTAGGCGATCTCTTTCGGATGCGCCACGTCCGTCCAGTCGAACACGGACAGGCCGCCCTGATACCACGCCTGCACCATCACCTCGCGGCCGGGGATCGGGATGAGGGAGCCGTTGTGCGCGACGCAGTTCTCCTGCGGCGTCTGCGCGGCGGGCATCTTGTAGTAGCTGTGGAACACCAGCTTGTTGTTCTCGATCGTGAAGAGCGAATCGGCGCCCCACTCCATCTTGTCGGTGGCGCGGCAGCGCGGTGCGGATCCGCCGCCCCATTCGTCTGTGAAGAGGATCTTGCTGCCGTCGTTGCTGAACGTCGCGGAGTGCCAGAACGACATGTTCGGATCGGCCGCAGCGTCGACGCGCACCGGATGCGCCGCGTCATGGATGTCGAGCAGCAGCCCCAGGCCCGCGCACGCCCCGCCGGCGAGACCGATGGCCGGGTAAACCGTGATGTCGTGGCACTGATTCGGGCCGGTCGGCGGACCGGCAGGACCGCGGCCGCGGCCGCCGCCCCCGGCGGCTTGAGGCGGCGTCTGACCACGTGCCGCCATTTCACGCGCGCGCTGGGCCTGCGCGGCCGCGCGCTCGGCCTGATCCTGCTTGTCGCGCTCTTCACTGCGCGGGGGCACCGGCAGGCCGTTGAAGATGCGCGGCGAGCTGACGATTGCCGCCGTCTGCGGCGCGTTCAGAGGCACCTTGATGACCTCCAGCCGGAAACGGGCCGTGTTCGGATCGTCGATTCCGCCGTTTTCACAGCCGGGCATCTCTTCCGACGGGCGCACGCCGGCGGTCCCCGAAACATAGATGTAGACGTTGTCGTTGTCGCCGGGCTGGGTCACGACGGTGTGGGTGTGCGACCCGCGGCACGTCTCCACGCTCTTCACCAGCTTCGGATTGTGCAAATCCGAGATGTCGAAAATACGAATCCCGCGCACGCGCTGCGCGCTCACTGGATCCGGTACGCCGCCGAAGCCGCAGTCCGATCGGCTGTTGGTCGCTTCGGACGACATGAACAACAGGTGCCCGAAGACCGATACGTCGTTCTGCGACGCCGGGCAGAGATACGTCTGCACGAGCGCGGGCTTGACCGGATTCGAGATGTCATAGATCTCGAACCCGTTGTAGTTGCCCTGGATCGCGTAGTGATCCATGAACGCGAGGTCGGAGTGCGTGGCACCCAGCACCTTTCCGGCCGGCGGCGTGGTCGAGATCATGCGCATGTTCCACGCGGCCTGGCCGGCGTCCCACCATCCAGCTTTCAATCCGACGCGCGGATCCGGATTTGGCGCCGTTTCGGAGATGGTCGGTGTGACGGGTGCCGGCATCGTCGACGGAGGCGCCGGCGGGGGCGCAGGCGCTGTTCCCCGGCCTCCCGCGCCTGACGGCGCTGCTGCCGCGGCAGTTCCCACGGCTGGCGCCGTGGTCGCAGGCGTGGACGCGGTCGGCTGCGCAGAGGATGTGGTCGCGGCGCCGCTGGGCGCCGTGGATGGCGGCGGAGCCGTCTTCGACGCGCCGCCGCACCCTGCGACAAGTCCGCCGGACGCGAGCAGGATTGCGACGACCGAACCGGTGATGAGCCTCGACATCTGCACGTTTCCTCTCATTCAGGCGAGCCTCCGCCCGCATTTGGTGTTTCAGCCAGCATCTGCTTCATCCGGTCGATTTCCGTCGACTGGTCGGCGTACACGTCGTTGGCGAACTTGAAGATCATTTCGTCCTGCGCCGCGCCATACGACTTGAAGAGCGTGTTGACCATATCGATCGCGCCCTGGTGATGCTTGATCATGCCGAGCAGGAACAACCGATCGAACTCTGGACCGCGCGCGCGATCGAGTGCGGCCATCTCTTCGTCTGTGAGCATGCCGGGCATGAGCATGTCGTGCTCCATGCCGCCCATCGACATTTTCATGCGCGTGGACGTCGCATCGGGGACCGGCTCGCCGCGGTCGCGGAGCCAGTTCTGCATCAACGTGATCTCGTCGCGCTGCGCGACGACGATGCGTTCGCAGAGGACGGCGACGTCATGGCGCGCGCCATGCGACGGCGCCCAGCCGGCCATGATGACCGCCTGTGCGTGGTGCGGGATCATGCCGGACATGAAAGCCACGTCGGCGTCGCTGTAGGGGTATTGTCCGAGCCCGGGAGGGGTCGCGTGAATTGTCGATTGGGGGGGCGCCGGTGTGGCAGCCGCCGGATGCCCTGCAGGCGGCGCGCTCGCACACGCAGCCGCGACAAGGGCACCGGACAGGCACACGCCCAGCGCGCCCCGTCGGAGAGCCTTCATCCAATCCTCGCGGCAAATCGTATGCGATTCGCGCGAAAGATGAAAGGGAGGGGAGAATTGGGAGTTGGGAGTTGGGAGTTGGGAATTCGTTATTCCCACCTGAACACTCTGGTCGCGACGATCGTACAGACGACGAACACAATCGCAAGCGCGGCGACGTCGGTCGCGTGGGCAGCCCAGCCGTCGCCGCGCCAGAGCCCCCGCAGCAGCGAGACGGCGTACGTGAACGGCACGAACCGCCCAATCGTCTGCACCGCCGGGGGCATGACGTCGAGCGGCGCGAAGAGGCCCGAAACGCCCAGCATCGGATAGAGAATCAACGCGCCAATCGGCTGCGCGAACCGGGCGGTCGGCGCGATGCTCGCGAGCAGAAACCCGATTGAAAGAATCGCCAGCGTCGCGACCAGCACGCCGCCGCCAAACGACACCAGCGGCACGCCAGGAGGCACCGGATAGGCCCCCCGGCCTCCAAGAACCATGAGGGCGAGACTCAGGGCCGTGAACAGCAGCTTGACGATCACGTGAGCGCTGAGAATGGTGACGGGCCGCAGCGGCGTCGCGCGCAGCCGCTTCAGGATGCCGCCCTCGCGATAAATCGCCATCACCGCGACGAGCGACAGCACGGCGCTGATCGCGATCAGCATCGCCGTCAGGATCGGCAAATCGACGGAGACGACCGGCGGCAGGTTCCGCGCGCCGTGCCGCATGGGCGGCCCCACGATCCGCCCGAGGACAATGAACATCAAGGCCGGCACGACGACGGTGCCGAACACACCGAGCGGCTCGCGGATGAAAATCTTCGTCTCGAGCCACGTCAGACGCCAGAGCCCCCGCACGATCAATTCCGCAGCGCGTGACCCGTCACGCGAAGGAATACGTCTTCCAGCGTTGGCGACTCCGTCCGAAGATCGCTGACGGTGATGCGATGGTCCGCAAGGCACTGGATGACGCGTGTGATGAAGTCGTCGCCGCGGCCGCGCAGCGAAAGGTCGGCGCCGTGGGCATCGACCGCGTCGATGCCGGGGATGGTGCGAAACGTGTCGGCCGCCGCTGAATCCGCCGTCGTGACGACGACGGTGCGTTCGGGGCAATGACGCCGGACCAGCGCCGCGGGCGTGCCCGCGTCTACGAGGCGGCCGTGGTCGATGATCGCGACGCGATCACAGAGCCGCTCCGCCTCGTCCATCAGATGTGTCGTGAGAAAGACGGTTTTGCCGCGCGACCGGATGCCGCGAACGAGCTCCCAGATCGCCCGTCGCGCCTGCGGGTCGAGCCCGGTCGTCAGTTCATCGAGGAACACGACCTCGGGTTCGTTGATCAGCGCGAGCGCAATGAAGAGCCGCTGCTTCTGTCCGCCCGAGAGTGTCATGAACCACGCGTTCCGCTTCTCGCCGAGCCCGAGCTGCGCGAGCAGGTCGTCTCCGTTCACGCTGGTCCGATAGAGCGACGACCAGAGGGCAACCGCTTCGCGAACCTTGATGCGCTTCTGGAGCTGCGCTTCCTGCAGTTGCACGCCGATCCGCTGCTGGAGCGCGTGCGCCTGCCGAACGGGATCGAGGCCGAGAACGGTGATGGTTCCGCGATCCGGTCGCCGGACGCCTTCGACGCACTCCATCGTGGTCGTCTTGCCGGCGCCATTTGGACCGATCAGGCCGAAGATCTCAGCCCGCTCCACCTCGAAGGACACGTCATCGACGGCCAGCGTGCGGCCATAGGTCTTTCGAATGCCGCGGACCTGAATGACGGAGTCTGAAGCGGTGTCGCGCACCGCAGGAATTCTAGCTGACGTGCGCCGCGGTTATCTCGGACGGCCCTTGCCTGGACCGGCACGCTCCTTCAACCACGGGTACGATCGCTGACGCCGCGCGATCGATGGCGACGTGCATCCATGTGTGCGCCGACCGCGTGCGCACCTCGCCGCCGGCGTGAAGGGCAACGGCCAGCCGGCATTCCGCGTGGTCCTCGGGTTGCGGGCCGTTCGCGTGCAGATGGACGGAGACGACGTCGATGTGATCCCGGAAGCGGTTGAGGGCGCCTCGCAGCCGCGACTCCGCGAAGCTCCTCGTGTGGTTGGTCAGCTCGAACCCGCTTGCAAGCACTTTGATGCGCATGGTGTGTCGCATTCGTGATTGCACGCGGCACGCCACCGCGACACCCTGTATCGCCGGGGATCTTGGGCGGCCCCGGCGGCAGCGCACTAAAGAATGAAACAGTCCTTTCATGTTGAAGGGCCGCTCCGGCAGCGATTCCGTGCCTGCAGCACCGCGATTTCGTCAGCCGACAGTGTGAACCCGGAGCGCGTAACGTCCATCAGACTCACAACCGGCTGCACCGCACGCATCAGGCCGTTCGCTGTGTGCGCCGGCATCTGCAGGAGAAAATGACCGAGTTCGTGTGCCAGCGCGCGCCCGAGCACACGCCCGAGCACCTGCTCGCGATACGACAGGGGCCAGCCGCTCGCCGCGGACCCCACCGTCCGTACGATCAATGTCCACGCACGCTGCGGATACAAGGTGACCTCAGGATCCGGTACACCGTCGTGGAACTCGATGGTGCCGAGCGCCTGCGCATCGGATGAGCCGTCCGGCGAAGCAGCGAGACGGACGTGCACCAATATCCCGTGGACACCGACGCTTCCGACGGCCTCGATGGACACACCGTAGGGCGCCCACAGCCGCGCCGCCTCGTCGGCCGCGTCAACGGCGATCGGCGTTCGCTGGCCAACGACCGCCAGGGCGATCGCCAGAGGCGCCGTCGGACAATGCGAGGCGACCGTCGCAACGATTGCGAGTGCAGTCGACGTGAGAGCGAACACGGTTCATGTATCGCTCCAGCGCCCCGATTTATTCCGTCGGCAACACGCGCCGGAGGTCGGCCGAGAGCGCGCCGGCCAGCGGCGAGAGTTCCGAAGCCGGCAAGCCGCCGACGACGAACACGGCGTACCCCGCCGTACGGATGGAGATGACGGTCAGGTCGTTCCAGCGGGCCGTCGTCATCTCGTGCGCCGCGATCCGACTAATCGACCACCGCGACGCCGCCCCGCGCGTCACGATGAGCGAGACCGACGTGTGTCGATAGTCGAGGATGATGTGGGCGAACCGGCGGCCGCCAAACACGCACGAGTGGCGGTTGAGTACACGCGCGCGGCCGTCGGACGTCGGAATGTCGTCGCCCGGAATATCTTCCAACGCCCGGAATCCCGGCTCATATCGGCTGACGGCCTCCGTCAGCGATGTGATGCCCGTCGCCTCCTCGCCATTGGTTGTCAGGCCGAGCGCGCAGTAACGATGGTCGCCGATGGCGGCGTCTCGCAGCGGATCGGCGCTGAGGCGGGCCTCGAAGCTCCAGTATCCGCCCATGCTGACCAGCAGAAAAGTCGCCGCCATCGTGAGCCAGCGCGTGGCTCGAAACCGCCGCGTTCGCGGCCCCGCCGCCGGAACCGGGCGAAGCGTGGTGAGGCCGGCGATGAACTCCGGACGCGGCTGCAGGTCCGGTGCCCGTTCGAACGCGCGTTTCAGCGTTGTCGTGAGCGGATCCACTTCATGATTCTCCATAACGCCTCAGACGTTCGCGCGCTCGCGCGCGATCGAGCCGTTCATCGACGCCAGTTCGGATCGGAGCAGCGCGCGGCCGCGATGCAGCCGCGACATGACGGTGCCGAGCGGAATGTCCAGCGCCGCCGCAATCTCCTTGTAGGACAGATCTTCGACGTCGCAGAAGACGACGACCTCCTGAAAGCGCTCCGGAATGCGCGAGAGCGCGGCAAGCACGTCTTCGTCGGTCAACGTCTGGGGAATCGGGGGCACGAACGGTGTGGCAGCAATCCGATCGTCTGCATCGTCCATAATTGGCGACCGCTGCCGCGCGCGGCGCCGGTTCCTGCGCACGTTCTGCAGGATCGTCACCAGCCAGGCACGGCAATTCGTGCCGGGTTCAAACCGATGAAACGACTTGAGGGCACGGACCATCGTTTCCTGGACGAGGTCCTCCGCCTCCTGGCGGTTGCGTTCAAACCACATCGCCAGCCGGAACAGGCGGTCGGCATGCGGCAGCGCCTCGGCCTCGAAGGTGGCCCACGTGCCGTCGCCGACGTAAGGAGTGTCCTCCGTCCTCGTCACAAGAGTTGATGCGCCAGAATGATTAAGTCCGGATGCAGGCGGCTTATTCCCGAGGTCCGGACCGCAATGGAATCACCGCCAAAGGCGGGGCACCGGACCCACATATTTCGCTCGCGGACGGATGAGGTGCCCCGCCGCATACTGTTCCATGGCGTGGCCGATCCAGCCGATGCTGCGGCCGATCGCGAAGAGGATGAGCGGCGAACCGGCAGGTAACCGGAGTACACGCGCCGCTGCCGCGAGCGCAAAATCGAGATTGGGCTGCTGGCCGGTCGCTTCCGCGACGACCGCGGCGACCCGAGCGGCGTACCGGAACTCGGAGCTTCGCCCGAAGCGGCTCCGCAACAGATCAAAGAGTGCGGCGGCCCTGGGGTCCCCATCTGCATAAAGGGGATGCCCGAAGCCGTCGACCGCCTCACCCCGGCGCAGACGCTCCGCGACGGCTCGATCCGCTGCCCGGCTACGCCGAAGGGAGGCAAGCATCGCCTCGACGCGGGCGCTCGCGCCACCGTGGAGCGGTCCTTCGAGCGCCGCCAGGGCGGCAATGACGACGGCGTACAGGTGTGACCCGGCGGACGCGACGCATCGGGCGGTGAACGACGAGACGTTCAACTCGTGATCCGCACAGAGGATGAGCGCAGCGCGGATAATCGCGCCGCCGCCTGGAGCCGTGTGCCAGGCATGCGCCAGGACGGCATCGACCTCGGCGGCGTCGTGCGCCGAGCGGCCGATCGCGGCCGCCGTGAGCCGCCACACGATCCGTGAGCCCGTTCGAACGAGCGCATCCGGGCGTCGATCGAATGGCGCAGGGTCCCCCGATGCGGCCATAGCGAGTGAGCACTGCGCTCGCGGGATGAACGACCCCGGGCGACGCGGTTCGACCGAACGCGTCACGGGCTCGCGCGGCGGGAGGGTCCGGCCAATATCGCCAGTCCAAATCAGAGCGGCGACTTCAGCAACGGAATGGCGTTCTGCGAGCCTGAAGATATCTTCGCCACGGTAGTAGATCCGCTGACCGTCGATCAGGGTGATCGCCGATTCGAGCACGGGGAGGCCCCACTGCAGCGCGGTGCCGGCGGCTGCGTCGGGCGTGCGCCGCTGCTCGGTCCGCCGCCGCAGGCGGTCCACATCGTCGCGGGAATACGTCCGCTCCCGTGGCCGGCCCGGGACGACCTGCGAGCGGAGGTAGCCGCGGCTCACGTAGGCGTACAGCGTCGGCCGGGTGACACCCAGCAGGCGGGCGGCATCAGCCGCCGAGATCCACGGCGTGTCCGGCGGCGTCATATTGATTGGCTCGTCAACATTGACAGGATTATAGGCGCAGGACTAGGGTGAAAGACATGGTGAGTGCCGGGCTGGAAGGGGTCGTCGCGGCGGCGACGGAGCTGAGTCTCGTCGACGGCGAGCACGGTGAGCTCGTCATCGCCGGGTATCCGATCGAGGAACTCGCGGAGCACGCGACGTTCGAGGAAACGACGTGGCTGCTGTGGCATGGACGGCTGCCCTCCGCGAGCGAGCTGGCCGGCTTCCACGATGCGCTGACAGGCTCGCGCGATCTGCCCGAAGCCGCGGCGGGACTGCTGCGGGAGTGCGCGCGCAAGCGGCTTCCGCCCATGGATGCGCTCCGCATCGCGGCGGGCACGGTGTCGCTGAGCTCCGATGCGCCGCACGCGATCGTGGCGCGGGTGCCGACCATCATCGCGGCCTACGCCCGGCTCCTCGAAGACCAGGACCCGGTCCCGCCGCGTGCCGATCTCCGGCATGCTGCGAACTTCCTGTACATGCTGCGCGGCGACACGGCGGATGCCGAGCAGGTCCGCGCGCTCGAGACGTATCTGAACACCGTCGTCGATCACGGCCTGAATGCGTCGACGTTCACCGCGCGCGTGATCATCTCCACCGGCTCCGACCTGGTGTCGGCCGTCGTCGGCGCGCTTGGCGCCCTGAAGGGGCCGCTCCACGGCGGGGCCCCCGGCCCGGCGCTCCAGATGGTGTACGAAATTGGCGATGCGTCGCGCGCCGAATCAGTTCTCCGCCGGAAGATTGAGGCTGGTGAGAAACTGATGGGGTTTGGCCACCGCGTGTACAAGGTCCGCGATCCACGCGCGGACGTTCTTGCACGCGCGGCGGAGCGGCTCTTCACCCGCGCCGGCGACATGTCGCTCTACACTCTGGCGCGCGCGGTGGAAAAAGAAGCCATCCGCCTGCTGGACGAATACAAGCCCGGTCGCCGGCTGCAGACGAATGTGGAGTTCTATACGGCGCTTCTGCTCCACGGTTTGTCGCTTGACGTTGCGCTCTTTACACCGGTGTTCGCGATGAGCCGCGTGAGCGGCTGGATCGCACACGCGCTCGAGCAGCAGCGCGCGAACCGGATTATCCGGCCGCAGTCGGAATATGTCGGGCCGCGGGGGCGGAAATGGCCGCTCTCCGCTTCCGCCTGAATGCCAGCCACGAGGCGCAGCTGCCGAGCAGGACTATCGTCGAGGGCTCGGGGGTCGACGCAACACCGCTGAAGACGAAATCGTACCCGCCGAGGCGCGTGACGGGCGGCCCGAAGATCGGAGACTCGATTACGACGGTGCCTGTGCCGGATCCCGTGAGGGCGCCGTCGAACAGCAGGACGCCTGGCTGCGTCACCCTTAGAAATCCCGACAAGTGGATCGGCGCGGTCAACACGTCGCCTGGAATGTCCGGATTGAGGGTGACGAACTCAGTGGGACCAGCGAACGACAGAATCCCGGTCACGTCGGCGTCGACTGTGCCGAGCGCCCCCGACGCCGTGGAGTGGCCGGAGAACACACCAGTCGTCTGGGTAAATGGAATCGGGGCCTGGTCACCGCACTCGCGGCAGAAGCCCGGCTGGAGTTGCGGGGCCACATCGAACGCGATCGAGAAGTCCGGAAACCTGAGCGTCAACCGCTGATCGACGAGCGCAAAACGCGTGGTGCCTTCGAATACGCCGCTGAACGTGACCGGATCGGCACTGGCCTGAGCGGCGCTGAGCGCCGCCATCGCGAATGCCGCGAACAGGATTGCTCTTGCGGAAGCGCGCGTACACATGTGTGCCCTCCCTTTCGCCAGAATGGCGCGTGAGGTACGCCCCACATGGCGAACGCGCGAGAATCAAGCAAGACGCGTGACTTGCCGGGTGCTCAACTGTATGCGCGCCGGCTTCGGCGGGATTCTCAGCCGCGCTCCATCCGCACTTCAGCCTTGAGGTTTTCCAGGTTGCGGCCAATCGTTGCCACTGCGAGCGTGCGGCCCCCGCGCAGGTATGACACCGAGCAGTCGCCCGCATCAATGGAGCCGTCGATGCGCGTGTCGTCCCATTTCTCCGCGTGCCCCACGTACTTGATCGACGTGTCGTAGTGCTTGCTCCAGAAGAACGGCACCGCGTCGAAGCGTTCGCGCGCGCCCAGGATGTTGCGCGCGGCGACCTGGCCCTGGCGCTGGGCCACGACCCAGTGCTCGACGCGGATGGGATCGCCCGTGTGCGGGTCCGGCCAGCGCGCGACGTCGCCCGCCGCGAACACGCCCGGCGCGCTCGTCTCGAGATATTCGTTGACGGCAATGCCGCGGTCCATCGCGAGGCCGGCCTGCTCGGCGACGGCAACGGCGGGCCGCACGCCAACCCCCATGACGACGAAATCGGCGTCGATCGTCGTCCCGCCGCTCAAGGTGACGGTGCGGCCGTCGACGCGAGTGACGGTCTCGCCCAGATGGAAGACGACGCCGTGCGCTTCGTGCAGCGACTTCACGTATCGCCCGACATCCGCGCCGAGCACACGCTCGAGCGGCATGCTTTCCGGCGCGACCACGTCAACCGCGATCCCGCGCGCGCGGAGCGATGCGGCGACTTCGAGGCCGATGAAGCTTGCGCCAACCACCACGACGTGTTTGGCCTGGGCGGTGCGTTCGACAATCGCGCGGCTGTCCGCGAACGTGCGCAGCAGCATCACGTGCGCGGCGTCGGCACCGGGAACGGGGAGGCGAACCGGATCGGCGCCCGTGGCCAGAAGCAGCGCTCCGTAAGACAGCTCCGTCCCATTGTCGAGGCGGACGGAGCGGCGCGCTGGATCGATCGCGGCGACACGGTGATTGAGCAGCACTTCGATACGCTGCTCTGCATAAAAACTGTCAGGCCAGAGCGGGATCCAGTCCTCCTCCGCTTCTCCCGCAAGGTAGTCTTTCGACAGGTTCGGGCGATCGACGGGCAGATCGGAATCGGCGCTGATCATCGTCACCGGGCCGGCGTAGCCCTGCCGTCTCAGCATCTCCGCTGCAGCAACCCCCGCTGCTCCGCCGCCCACGATGACCACCGAAGCAGGGGGTTCGCCAGCCGCCGATGAGCCGGGCGAGGGCTGCGGATCGAGCTTTTCGCGCACGAAGATCCGATCACTCTCACGATCAACCCGCCAGCACAGGAGCGGATCGAGCGCGGGCGCGCGGAGCGCTTCTCCCGTCCGAAGACTGAAGCAGGCGTGGTGCAGCGGACAGCGCACCGTGTCTCCGACCATCAATCCGTCGACGAGCGGTCCGCGGTAGTGCGTGCACTGCGCGCGGACAGCGAAGAACTCGTCGCCCACTCGCGCGAGGAGGACCTGCGCGTCGCCGACTCGTCCGGCGATCATGCCGCCGTCGGCCAGCGAGGCCGCCGGCACGCCCTGGGTGAAATCAATGGTGGCCTGAGGCGTCTGCTCACTCATCCGCGGTTCTCCACACTGAAGCGATCCTTGCAATGGTACCGTAGAACCGGGAGCGGGCATGACTCATCACACCGTCGGCTATTTCGTCGGGAGCCTCGCCAAAGGCTCACTCAACCGCAAGCTGGCCCGAGCGCTGGTGCAACTGGCGCCCCCGGAACTTTCGATGCGCGAAATCGAATTCGGAAACCTGCCGCTCTACAGCTACGACTACGATGCGGATTATCCGCAGGTGGCGAGAGCGTTCAAGGAGGCGATCGCCGAAGTCGACGCTGTGCTCTTCGTCACGCCGGAGTACAACCGTTCGATTCCCGGCGCGCTCAAGAACGCGATCGACTGGGCGAGCCGTCCCTACGGGAAGAACTCGTTCACGCGAAAACCGTCCGGCGTGATCGGCACCTCGCCTGGCAAAATCGGGACGGCGGTCGGGCAGCAGCACCTGCGCAGCATTCTCGCGTTCTGCAATTCACCGCTCATGAACGCGATCGAGGCGTATATCCAGTTCACGCCCGGGCTGATCAGCGACGACGGCGAGGTGACGGACGAAGGGACCGCGACATTCCTCCGCGACTACATGAACGAGTTCGCGGCGTTCATCGAACGGGTCTACACGGCGATTCCAAAGAGCTGAACCTTACTTCAGGTTGGCTTTCGCTTCCAGCCAGTCGGCGATGGACGCGCGTACGCGGTCCTTCTGAAACATCACGGTGTAATACGCGACGTAGCAGCTCGCCGCGCCTGGATTCTCCTGCGGGATCATTTCGCTCTGGACGTAGATTCCGGCGAGCTTGTCGACGAACCCGCTCTCTTTCGTGACCGCGCGAACGACGCCGACAGTGAGCGGGTGACGCGCCGCCAGGATCTCGACGGCAAACGGCACCTGCTGGGCGACTTCATTGTGCGCGGCGTCGCAAACCGACGTTCCGTCCTTGTGCGGGATCAGCATGACGATGATCGCGATGCCGGCGGCGACGCCGAGCCAGTTGGGCAGCTTCCATCGATCCTTCTTCGCTTCCGGCGCGAGAATCGATCGGACGAGCCGCTCCTCCGCCTCCGACACAACGTGAACGGGTTCCGCTTGGATCGGTTGATGCGCCGCCGGCGCAGCCTGGACGATGCGCGCCGGTGCGGGTCGAGAAACCGGCGGCTCGGGCGCCGCCGAAACCGACGGCTCGGGCGCCCACGCGATGTTCTTCCCGCACGCGCTGCAGAACGACGCGTCGTCTGGATTCGATTTGCCGCAGTACTGGCAGAACATGCGCGTTCCTCACCGCCACGCGATGTTGGGGTTGGTCAGGTCTCCGTTCGGCGTCTTCCACTGCTGATACGGATAGTACGGGTGAAGCGGCGCCGGGTCGGGGGTCGCGGGCGTGGACGAGGGCCACGAAACGCTCGTACTGAAGTCAGTCGGCGGCGTCCATGTGGACGAGGACGTGTCGACGGACGAATCGTCCGATGCAGCGGACGAGGATGCCGCGGCAGACGAAGAGTGTCCGAACAGCGTCGTCACCGCAGCGATGGCCACCGCGCCGACGACGATCGCGACCCAGGCGTCAGCGTTCGACGGCGACTGCTTCGTGCGCGCCAGTGAGGTTGCCTGCGACTCGCTGCCGGACGACGGCGACGAGAGATTAGCTGCATACTGCTGTCCCACCTTCGCGGCCGCTGGATTCGAGCTGTGTGCGGCCTGCGTGTAAAGCTGCTTTGCACGATCGAGATCCTGCGGTACGCCCAACCCGTTTTCGTACATCACGCCCAGATTTACCAGCGCGTACCCTTCGTCCTGTTTGGCCGCTTCTCCGAACCAGTAAGCCGCCTGCTGGTAATCCTGGCGGCCCTGCCCGCCATCCTGACCGAGGCCGGCCAGATATCCTGCGCCGAGCGAACTCTGGGCGGCGGCATATCCTGCCCGCGCCGCCTTCTCGAACCACTGCATCGCCTCGGCTTCGCTCCACGCGACGCCCTTGCCCTGACGAAGGTGCACACCGAGCTGCATCATCCCGTAGGTATCGCCCTGAACGGCCGCCTTGCGATACCACCCGACGGCCTGTGTTTCGTCCGCGGCGACGCCGTCGCCGTCGTCGTACATGTCCGCGACGATTTCCTGCGCTTCGGGAAGGCCGGCCTGTGCCGCGCGAATCAACCAGTAGAACGCGTACTCATGGTTCCTGGTGCCGCCGTCGCCGGTGTAAAAGCATCGGCCTGCCTCGAGCTGGCCGTACGCGTAACCTGCGCGCGCCGTCTTGTCGAACCAGCCGCACGCGGCGGACCGGTCGCGCTCGACACCCTGACCGTCTCTCAGGTGCCGTCCGAGCCAGAACATGCCATTGATGTTGCCGAGTTCCGCAGCCTTCCTGGCGAGCTCGGCCCCTTTGACGCGATCCTTGTCGACGCCAAGGCCCAGATCGTACAGAACGGCCAGTCCGGCGTAGCCTTGCGGCTCGCCCCGGGTGATGGCGGCCTCATACCAGCTCTTGGCCAGCGAGTATTGCTGCGCGTCGTACGACCAGAGGTCGCCAATGACGGATCGCAGATTCGGAACGCCGGCCTCATCCGCGCGCGTGAGGAAGCGCGCAGCCAAATCGCGGTTCTGCGTCACGCCGCGGCCGGTTTGGTACTCATAGCCGATGTTCATGTCGGCCATCCCGTAGCCTGCCCGCTCGGCAGACGCGTACTGCTGCATCGCTTCGTCGAACCGCGATGCGGCCTCCAGCACCCGGCCATACAAATACTGGTAGCGAGGCTTCGCGGGGCTGGAGGAAGCCGCCCGGCCGCACGGAGGAAGCGCCTGCGCGACATCGATCGACTCCAGGCTCACACCATCGCCGACCTTCTGGGGATCCCACGGATGGTCGGCGAGACGATCGCACGTCACGGCGTCGGCGTCGTTAGGGTCGGGCGGAAAATCCAGCGTTGCCGCCGAGTTCGGCGGTGACGTCGGCGCGGCGACGGACGCCACAGCGGGCGCGGCCGCTGGACTCGCGGCCTTCTGCTCTGCGCCGGCGACGTGAAAGGTTTGGCCGGCCTTGTCGACCGAGTCCTGCAGTGCGCGAGCAGAATCCGCGTCTCGCGCTGCTGCCGCGCGGCGCTGGTCCAGAAACGTGGAGATGCCGTAGCCCAGACCGCCGATGACAGCGAGCCCCAGCAGAACGAGGAACAGCGCCAGAAACCCGCTGGACGGATTGTGCGCCGGCGGTTCCACCGCGGGCTGCCGCTGCGGCTCAATTGGATTCTGTTGCGGCGGCGCGGCTGGCGCTGCCGCAATCACGTCCGGCGGCGGCACGGGCGCCGGTGCGGACGGCGGCGCAGCCTCGGCCTTGGTGCGAGCGCGTCCGCACCCACGGCAGAACGCCGCGTCGTCTGGATTGGGAGCGCCGCAGTAATTGCAGAACATGCCGCGCCGGGCGCCTATCTTACTACTTGCACACTGTCGCCGTTGACGTGATGTCGAACGTGGTCGTCACCGTCGCGCCGCCGGTGAGGAGGACCTGCTTGATCATGTTGCCGTTCGCGTCGAACGTCAGGGTGCTGACCGTGTTGCCGGGATTCGAGGTCGCGGTCGAGGTCCGCGCGCCATCGTCGTAGACGAGAGAGATCGTGCTGCCGCTGCCGGTCGATCCTGTCGTCGGGCGGCCCGAGCTGTCCCACGCAGTGAACGTCGTCGTGTCGCCGGGCACCGCGGTCCACCCTGTCAGCCTGCGGCTGCTGTCGTAGTGGTAGGTCAGCGAGCCCGCTGCGGCTCCCCCGCCGCCGCATGATCCACCGCCCGCGCTCGTCGTGCCGACGACGAGGAACACCGGAGGGATGACCCGGACTTCGTCCACGAAATCGGCGACGGAGTTATACGTGGCCACGCCGGTCCCGCAGACCGACCCGTTGGCGAACTTCACCTGCGTCGTCGCCTTCTTCGTTGACGTATCGAACGTCGAGGACTGGATCGCGTTGAAGACGATGTTCGTGCCGCTCGTCTTCGTGGTGACGTTCTCGTTCGTGTAGTAGGTGCGGCACGCCGGCCCGGAGCTGCCGCCGCCGTTCCCCCCGCCGCTGGGAGAGGTAGGACTGGTCCCGCTGGAACTGCCGCCGCATGCTGTCAGCCCTGTGATGAGCACTGCCCCGACGATTTGTCCGGTCGTCGCTTGGAGTCGCATACTCCTGAAATGGGGGGCGCGCGCCGTTTCTTTCACGCTCGGGGAAAAACACTCCCCGGTTCGTGCATCGTGTGCATGGCCTCCGAGTACGCCGTGTCGAGGCGCTCGCGGTCCATCGTCTCGCGGGATTTTTCGAGCGCGCTGCGGTGAACGGCGGCGAGCTGCCGCACGACGGCTTCCCGCTGCCCTTGCGAAGTGCAGCTCCGTCCGACTCGACCGAGCGTACGGAGCAGATGCTCCGCGACGAGCACCAGGGGCGCGGAAGGGCCCCTCAGCGGCGTGAACGCCGCGTCGAGCAGATCCTGAAACGCGGGCGCCGTCGCCACGACCCGCACTTGCCCGTCCCGATCCACACGGCATGAAGGCGGCTGCGATCTCGCCGCGAGCGCGCCGAGCCCCTGGCCCAGCCAGTCGATGCAGGTGATGGCCGTGAACGGCTCGTTGATGCCTGGCGATAGCGCGTGCAGCGCCACCTCGACCAGCTGCTGCACCGCGAAACCGGCGTCCTGGTCTGCGGTCCGGTCGTTGCCAAGGGAGAACGCGTCGACCAGCCCGTCCGTGTCGGTGACGTTTGCTGCGTATGCCAGCGGTTCGCCTTCACCCGCGAAATCCCCGGGCCTAACCGCAATCCACACGACGGCGTTCCGGTCAGTCGCCCATTTGAGCAGCCGGTCGGGATCCACGCGCTGCACATACCCGCTCGCGGGCGAGACCGCGACGGCGGCGTGCTCCGGACGCCGCGGCGCATCGACGTCGGCTTCCGATTGCCCAATCCGCTGCGGATACAGCTTCGCGATGGCGGATTCGAAGTCCTTGGCGACGCCGCGGACAATCTGCGTAACCTGGAGCGAAGCGGACACGTGATGGACGTAGAAGATCAGCATCGCGACGCTCAACAGCGTCAGGCCGACTCCGGCCGTGACGGCCAGATGCGGCACAAACGCGGTGATGCCTTCGGTGACGCCCCGGACCGTCCGAAGGACCACCACGCAGTATGCAAAGGTGGCGATGAACACTCCCAGGACGACCTGAGCCGCAGTATCGCGCATGAAGCTGTTCAGCACGCGGGGGCCGAAATGCTGCGACGAGACGGTCAGCGCCACGACAGTAACTGAAAACGTCACGCTGACCACGGTGACGATGGAGCCTGCAACGGCGGACATGAGCGATCTCGCGCCTTCTGCGCCGCCGGTGTAGATCCACCCGAGGCCGGCAGGCAATGGCGACAGGCGTTCGTCGACATGAATTAGCCCAACCGCCAACGCTATCGCCGCCAGTGTGATCGTCGACGGCACGAACCAGTAACTCCCGCGCAATCTCGAAAAAAACCAGGACACCCGCGAATCGGCCATTGCGCTTCTCGCTTGCAAATCGATCTCCGTCCTGATGTGCTGCGGGTATGACGTCGCGCGGGCAAGGCTCGAGTGGTGAGACCGGAGTGGTCGGTGCCGTACGACGGCACGCGTCAGTATTCGCGCGGATCGGCTTTCTGGCGATCGGGACGGTCTACGCGATCGTCGGCGGCGTTGCGCTCGTCGCCCTGACGGGGCATCTCATCGAATACGCGGACCCTTACCGGATTCCATCGCTGCTCGAACGCGTGCCGGCGGGGAGCCTGCTCGTCTGGGCCATCGCGCTCGGCGCGGCCGCGTACGCGTCATGGCGGCTGCTCGAAGCCGCGAGCGATCCCTATGACATTGGAACGGGGTGGCTCGAAACGGGCAAGCGGGTCGGAGCAGCAGCAAGCGGGCTCGCATACGGGGTATTCGCATGGTCGCTCGCGCACGCGGCCCTGCTGCCGCCGCAGGGCGCGCGCGATGCGCCGGAACGGCAGCAGCAGCATCTAATCGCACGTGTGCTCGCAGAGCCCGGCGGCTCGTGGCTGGTCGCCGCCGCGGGCGTGACGATGCTGTTTGTGGCGCTGGTTCAGTTCTGGTTCGTGTTCAAACAGTCGTATCGCCAGGATGTCCGCGTAGAAACGGCATCCGCGCGCGGCGAACGTGTGGTGCGCGTGCTCGCATCCTATGGGTACGCCGCGCGCGGCGTCATCCTCGCTGTGCTCGGCTACTTTTTTGTCCACGGCGCGCTCGCCCGCAAACCATCCGTCGTCGGCGACACTGACACCGCGTTCGACTTCATCGGCGGAGGGGTGGTGGGCAATACCGCCTTCGCCATCGTGGCGATCGGCACGATCGCATACGGCGCGTTCATGTATGCGAGCGCCTGGCTGTACAAGTTCGAATCAGAACCTGGCCAGCCGCGCAGCCGCGCGTGACGAGGATGCTGCGATGATGAATGGCTGCCGCGCCCGCTATGCCCCCCTGCGGGCGGGCCGGTGAAGTGGGTTCCTCGATAGCTCACAAAGTCGCTGCGATATACTCCGGCTCGGTATCGGAGAGATGGAGGATGTCGTCGTGAATCGTGCGTTAGCGAGAGCCATCTGCGCGTTCGGCATTGCCGCAGCCGCAGCGGTCGCCGTCCCCTCAGCCCAGCGCGGACCCGCTCAGAACGGTCCGGCGGCCACCACGACTCCGGAGCCGCTGCAGTTCCGCTACATGGGCCCCGCGCCTGCCGGACGTGTCGCGGCCGCGGTCGGCGTGCCCGGTGACCCGACCACTTACTATCTCGGCTCGGCATCCGGCGGAGTCTGGAAATCAACCGATAGCGGCGCGACGTTCGTGCCCGTCTTCGACGACCAGCCGGTGGCCGCGATTGGCGCGCTCGCCGTTGCGCCGTCGGATCCGAATCAAGTCTGGGCCGGGACCGGCGAAGCGTGGGTCATTCGCGATGCGGACGTCATGGGCGACGGCATCTACAAATCGACCGACGCCGGGAAGACGTGGAAGAACATGGGCGGGCCGCTCATGCAGAGCGGACGCATCGGCCGGATCATCGTTCATCCCAGCGATCCCAATATCGTGTACGTGTGCACGATCGGCCGCGTGACCGGACCTCAGGAAGAGCGCGGCGTGTATCGCACGAAAGACGGCGGCGCCACATGGCAACGGGTGCTGTTCGTCAATCGCGATACAGGCTGCTCCGGTCTGGCGATGGCCGCCGATGACCCGAACACGCTCATCGCCGGCATGTGGCAAGTGATTATGCATACCTGGGGCGAGTTCAGCGGCATGTGGCCGGACTACAAGGGTGAGCCCGGCAGCGGCGTGCACATCAGCCACGACGGCGGGAACACGTGGACAAAGGTCACCAGCGGCATGCCGAAGCCGCCGGTCGGGAAGATCGACGTCGCGATTGCGCCGTCGAATTCGAAGCGGATGTATGCGCTGATTCAGACGGCCGACCAGGGCTCCCTGTGGCGGTCCGATGACGGCGGAGCGACGTTCAAATCGGTCAGCTGGGATCGACGGCTGATCGGTCGCGCAGGCTACTACATTCGTCTTGGCGTCAATCCCCAGAATGCGGACGACGTCCTCGTGCTGAACAGCAGCTTCTGGCGATCGACGGACGGCGGGCTGACGTTCAGCCCCGGCGGCGGCGGCGGAGGCGGCGGCTGCGGTGATTGCCACGACGTCTGGATGGATCCAAAAGACGGCCGCCGCTTCGTGCTCACCGACGACGGCGGCGCACGCATTATCTCGCCGACGGGCGGCCAGAGCGTGCGCTTGCCCAACGGGCAGATGTACCACGTCGCCACCGACGACCGGGTGCCGTACTGGATCTACAGCAACCGTCAGGACGACGGCACGATGCGTGGGCCGAGTAACGTCTCCGAGTCCACCGGAAACGGCGTACTCCCGGAGGGCGCGACGATGAACGACTACGTCGCTGCAGAAGCGGGACGGGGTGGGCGCGGCGGCCGCGGCCGTGGGGGACAGGGTGCTGCGGCCGGACGAGGCGGTCGCGGCGCACCGACGGAAGCATGGCAGGCAGGGCTCGGCGGATGCGAGTCCGGCTTCACGTTCCCGGATACCGATCCGAACATCGTCTGGTCGTCATGCTACGGCAACGAGATCACACGGTGGGATGCCGCAACCGGACACGCGCGATCTGTGAGCCCGTGGATTCACACGCTGGATTCGGAACCGAACAAAGCGAAGTATCGGTGCCACTGGACGCCGCCGGCCGCGCTCGATCCGCTGCAGCCGCACACCGTCTATTACGGCTGTCAGGTGATCTTCAAGACGTCCGACGGCGGCGAGACGTGGGATGTCATCAGCCCGGACCTGTCGACGCAGGATCCGTCGCGGATCGTGTCGTCGGGCGGAATCGTGGGCGACAACCTCGGCCAGTTCTACGGTGAGGTCGTCTTCGCGATCGCGCCGTCGCCGGTCGAAAAAGGATTGCTGTGGGCCGGCACGAACGACGGGAAGCTCTGGTACATGCGCAACGGCAAATGGACGGACGTGTCGAAGAACGTCGGCATGCCTGCCTGGGGCACGATCTCGCAAATCTCGCCGTCGAATTTCGATCCCGCGGTCGCGTACGTGGCGGTCGATTTCCACATGATGGACGACCGCGAACCGTACGTTTATAAGACGAAGGACTTCGGCCAGACGTGGACGCGCATCAGCGACGGCCTTCCGCACGGGCATCCGCTCTCGTATGTGAAGTCCGTCGCGGAAAACCCGAACAAGCGCGGGATGCTCTTCGCGGGCACGGGTCACGGCTTCTTCTATTCGATGGACGACGGCGCGACGTGGAAGCAGTTCAACGACGGGCTGCCGCCGGCGCCGGTAACGTGGATTACCGTGCAGAAGCGCGCGCACGACGTCGTCATCTCGACGTACGGGCGCGGGCTCTTCATCCTGCCGGACATCTCGCTGCTCGAGCAGACCGGGGAGACGACGGCTCCGACCGGCACGAAGCTGTACGTTCCGAATCCCGCCGTTCGCCAGGCACGGGAGGGACGCGCAGAGTTCACGTTCTCGCTTGCGTCAGCTCCGACCGCGCCGATCGACATGGAGATTCTCGATTCGACAGGCCAGGTGATTCGTAACGAGGAGATCACCGCGCACGCGGGACTGAACCGCGCGATCTGGGATTTGCGCGAGCAAGGACCAGCGGTCGTTGAACTGCGAACGACACCGCCGCAAAATCCCCACATCTGGGGCGAGCTGCGCTTCAAGAATTCACAGACGCGGCCGGTGGATCACTGGGGCATTCAGGGGGCGCAGCGGGCGGGCCCAATCGCCGCGCCGGGCACTTACACGGTTCGGATGACGCTCGCCGGCCAGGCGCTGACGCAGACGTTCGAGGTGGTGAAAGATCCCGCGATCCCGTCGAGCGACGCCGACCTGGTCGCCTCGACAGCCGCGCAGCGCCGGATCCGCGACGACATGAACACGACGGTGGACATCACGAACCGGCTCGAGATCATGCGGAAACAGATCGAGGATCAACTGAAGGCGAACGCCGGCAAGAAGAACGTCGTCAACGCGCTTACGGACCTGAATCAGAAGATGCTCGACGTCGAATACCAGCTCGTCACGAAGTCCGACATGATGAGCGACGACAAGTATTATCCGGAGCAATACCGCGTCTACCAGAACCTGATCTGGTTGAACGGCGTGGTGGGGCTTGGAGCAGGAGATGTGGCCGGAGGCGCGGAGTACAAACCGACCCCGGCGTCGATGCAGGTGCTCGATCAGATCGAGGGCGCGCTCGCGAAGGCGAAGAGCGATTTCGAGAAGCTGATGGCGACCGATGTGCCTGCCTTCAACAAGGCGATGGCAGGAAAGGTGCCGCCGATTACGGACACGCTGCGCTAAATCGCGAGGCGCGAGGCGCGAGGCGCTAAATCGCGAGGCGAGAGGCGCGGGGCGCGGGGCGTGAGGCGAGAGGCGCGGGGCGCGCACGTGTTACTATAAAGGTCCTTTCCTGAGCTTCCGGCAACGGCCATCGACCGCCAGCCTCACTAAGGTACCGGCGCCCGAAATCTCGAGCGACGGTCCGTTTCGCTGTGTGGCCTGTATTCGCCCGAAAGTGTGATCCCGTGACCTCTTTTATGTTCCGCCGCAGCGCCCCGGTGATGGCGCTCGTTCTGGCGCTGACGGTATCCGGTTGGTATTGGGCCGTTCCCGGAGTCGCTTCGGCATCAACCTTCGCCGCCGTCGTCGTCTTTCTGCTTGCGGTGACCTCCATTTCGTTCATGACCTGGCGCAATGCGCAGGCCACCAGCTCTACGGCTCAACTTCTGCACGCAACGGAAGGCGCTCCCGACAACGTCGAACTGCGCAAGAGACTCGAGCGTCAGACGTAACCCGTCACACCTGCCGGCGCGTGTTTCTGCCGCGACGCGATCAGTGGAACACTGCCATGAATGAACCAGAATTCAACGAGAAGGTCCTTCGCCCCACGATGTGCCCGTTCTGCAAGAGCCGCAGTGTCGATACGCTCGCACGGCAGATCACCGTGCGCACACTCTGGCGCTGCCGGAAGTGCGAGAGCACGTGGGCGATCGACAAGTTGAACGCCGCGCGGCTCAATCGTCGGATGTGAGGAGACGCGGGGAACACGCGTCTCAGCGCGCTTCCCCTTCGCATTCAGGACATCTGTTCCGCAGAAAGTCCAGCCACTCGGCCAGCTCGCGCGGCTCCGGCAGGTCGGCTGGATCGTCCTTCTCCACCGCGAACGCAACTTCACCCCACCGGTCCGCGACAACGACAGCACAAACCGACGCCCCCGCCACGCGATCGCGCGTGACGACGTATGCGACGTCGTCGCCGTCGAGCAAGTGCCGCTGTGCACTCAAGGCCGCGAAGTATTTCCGATCGGACTCCGTTGCCGCGGTCGGGAGGACGACGAGCAGGAGCATCTTCTGCTGCCAGATCGCCGCGTAACTGACAGACCTCCCGTCGACGGTGGTGGCGACGAAATGGGGAACTGAATCGCCTCGCGCGAGCATGGTCGCTACTTCGGCTCGCGCACGACCGGCACCGTATACGTTTTCTCGAGCGCCATTCGATACTCCGCGAACAGCCCCTTGATGCCGTCGAACTCCTTTTTGACGGCTGCGCGATAGGGCGCGTCGGTCGCGAAGTCGAACAGGATCGACGTCATCGTCTCCGCATCGACCGTGAAGCCGTGATGGCCGACCTCTTTGAGATTGTCCTCGTTCATCTCATACGTGTGGTTTGGCGCGTTGGAGGACTGCGAGGAGACGCCGATGCCGGGGATGTCGCGCGAGACGGTGCCGGTCTCCTCGAACCCCTGCGGCTTGCCTGGCGCCGGCTGCACGTTCGTTCCGCCGTACTTCTTCATGTACGCGAACGAGAGTTCCGCGAGGGTCGCCTCGCTGATGCCGTCGCGATCGTGGCCATAGTGATCGATCTTCACCCTCGTGCCCGTCGCCAGCGCGGCCGCTTTCGCGGCGTTGTCGACGAATTCGGTGACCTGCGCGAGGTAGACCTCGTCGGGATAGCGGATGTAGAAGTCCGCCTGCGCGCGGTCGGGCGTCACGTTCGGCGCCGCTCCCCCCTCAGTGATGATGCCCTGAATCCGAGCCTCAGGACGGATGCTGCTGCGGATCGCATCGATGTTGTTGAACAAATGGATGACGGCTTCGAGCGCGTTGCGGCCGTTCCACGACGTGAGCTGGTGCGCCGGCGCGCCGGAAAACGTGTACTTCACGCCGTCGATGTTCATACAGCAGGTGCCGAAGCCGGGCGCAGGACGCGACGTCTGCGCGGAGGAATGACTGCGGACGATCACGTCCATGCCGTCGAAGATGTGAGCCGTGTGCATCTCGGCCTTGGCTTCGGGCGGCATCATCTCCTCGCCGGGTGTTCCGAATACGGTGACGCTCCCGGGCGTGTGCGTTTTTGCCAGGAACTCCGAGATGGCGACTGCCGCCGCGAGGCCCACAGGTCCCTGCGCGCTGTGCTGGTCGCCGTGGAACGGACCATCCGTTCCGCGAAGCGCGTCGTATTCGACGATGATGCCCAGATTCGGCGCGCCATTGTTGCCGTGATATTTCGCGACGAACGCGGTCGGCAGGTTGGCGACGCCCGCTTCGACGTCGAAGCCATGCTGCTTCAGGTACGCCGTGAGCTTCTCGACGGAGCGCTTTTCTTCGAAGCCGATCTCGGGATGCTGCGCGATGTCGTCCGCCATCGCCAGCAGTTCCGTGTCGAGGAGTTCCTTCGTTCGCGCGACGACCCCGTCGCGCCGCGGATTCGCGGCGGTCAAACGGGAGACGAGACCTGGCACGTCAAGCGAGTGTTCGAGGTCGGCCATCTTCCGCAGCACATCGCGCGCGGCCGTTTTTTCGGTGTCGGTCTCCTGCGCGACGGCGACGAGCGGAAGGATCAATGCGACGAGGACGGCGGCAATCACGCGTGTCATTCGCGAATGATAGCAGGCGCGTACGCTCGGACGACGGACCACGGACGACGGACCTACTGCGCGCGCAGCGCGTCCATCGGATCGATTGCCGTCGCCCGGCGCGCGGGGATCACGCACGCCGCCAGCGCGGCGGCTGCCAGTACCGCAACGGTCCCGGCGAGCAGCAGCGGACTATGGGCGGACGTTTGATACAGCTGTGAGGCGATCAGCCGGCCGAGCGCGAGCGCCGCCGCAACGCCCACGCCGAGACCAATCAGGACGGGCCGCATTCCTTGATCCGCGACGAGGCGCAGGATCTGACGCCGTTCGGCCCCGAACGCCATCCTGATCCCAATCTCGCCCATACGCTGCTCGACTGCATAGGCGATCGCGCCATATACGCCAACCGTGGCGAGCACGAGCGCGACGATGGCGAAGATCCCGAGCAGCCACATCATCAGTCGGGCCTGCCCGAGCGCCTGGGCGACGATCGTGTCCATCGTCCGGGGCTGCGCCACCGCAATCGTGGCATCCACGGTGGCGAGTGCCGACTGGACCTCGCGCGACACGACGGGGAAATCGAGCGCGCTCCGAATGGTAATGGTCATGAACGGGAAGTTCTCCTGCGCCCACGGCCGGTAGAACTCCATACCGGGTGCTTCCGCCACACGTTGCGAGCGGACGTCGCCGACGACCCCCACGATGACGGCCGGTGTTCCGGCGCTCGTCACCAGCAGCGTCTTGCCGACCGGGTTCTCGTTCGGAAAGACCTTCTTCGCGCCGGCCTCGCTGATGAGCAGCACGGCCTGGTGATCGGCGAGATCGTGGTCGTCGAAGTCGCGTCCGGCGATGAGCGGAATCCCCCACGTCTTGAAGAAAGCGGGGGCGACGTCGTGCCCCGGCGCGGACTGCCGTTCGTCGACCGGGGGCACGGCGACATCTGCCCGGGCGTACAGCGTTCGCCCGCCGCCGTTCAGTGGAATATCCCCGCTGATCGCTGCGCTTTCGAGGCCGGCCGCGTGGCGCAACGCGTCCAACGTGCGTTGGGCGAATTGGTGTCGGCTGAATTGATCGCCATACCGCGCCTGCGGAAGCTGGATGAAGCCGACCCAGAGATGCTCCGGTTCGAACCCGAGGTTCTGCTGGCTCAATCGCACGAAGCTCGCGATGAGCAGCGCGGCCCCAGCCAGCAAGGCGACGGACAGCGCGACCTGCGTACCGACGAGGATGGCGCGAAACCGACGCTGTCGCGGACTCGCCGTCGACGCACGGCCGCCCTCTTTCAAGGCGTCGATCAAGTCGACGCGCGAGCCCTGCACGGCTGGATACGTGCCCATCACGAATCCGGTCGCGATCGAGAGCACGACCATGAATCCGAGGATCGGCAGCGACAGCGTCAGCGCGTAGTTGGGATCGAGCGGCAGAAAGTTCGCGGCCATTCGCGGGATGAGCGGAACGAGAGCGGACGCGAGGAACGCACCGGCAATCCCGGCCAGGAAGCTCACGAACAGGCTCTCGAACATGAACAGCCGGAGCACGCTCGCCCGGGACGCGCCGAGCGACACCCGCAGCGCGATCTCGCGGCGCCGGCCGCTGAACCGCGCCAGGAGCAGATTAGCGACGTTGCTGCAGGCGATCAGCAGGACGAATGTGACCGCCGCGAACAACGTCGCGAACGCCGGCCGCAGGTTGCCGGTCACGTCTTCCGGCATCGGCGTGAGCGATGTCGTCGCCGTACGATCGAGGTTGCTCCCGAAGGCCGCGGCGTAGCTGCGGTCCAGCGCCGGCAGCGCGGCACGTGCCTGCTCCAGCGTGACGCCCGGCTTCAGCCGCCCGAGCACGCGCAGAAAACCAGTGCCGCGCATCATCCGTTCGTGAGAGAAGCCCGGAATCACGAACGGCTTCGTCGTCCAGACCTCGGCAACGGGATTCGTGCCGAACCATGCGCCAGGCTGGTTCGGCAGCACGCCCACGATCGTGTGCGACGTTCCGTCGAGCGTGATGCTCCGTCCGATGACGTTCGGATCGCCGCCGAGCCGCTGTTTCCAGAACCCTTCAGTGATCAGCGCGACGTCGGCCCTCTCTTCCTCATCGGGCTGGAACGTCCGTCCGCGAATCGGTCTGACGCCGAGGAGGTCGAAGTAGTTCGCTGTCAGTTTGCCGCCGAAGACCTGGACCGGATCGCCGAGACCCGTCAGCGTGAACGCGGTGGAGTTCTCCGCGGCGAAGTCGCTGAAGATCGCCTGCCCTTCGCGATAGTGCATGAACCGCGGCGCGGACAGCGGAATCCCGTCGAGGCCCCGGTCCTTCGCATTGGCGACCATGTGGACGATGCGGCTGGTGTCTTTGAACGGCAGCCCTCGGAGGAACAGATCATCGATGAGGCTGAAAATCGCGGTATTGAGGCCGATCCCGATCGCCAGCGTCAACAGCGCAAGCAGGGTGAAGCCGGGCGACTTCAACAACTGGCGATATGCGAAGCGCAGGTCGATCATCATTGCCTGGCCGAGCGATGAGAATCCCGTGCCGGCGGCCGGAACCGCTAAATACTAGCTTTCGTATCGTTTACGGGGCTGTGCGTCTCCCGGGCACTGGCCGGTTGCAGGACGCCGCTGACCGGAAATGAACAGTCAGGCGAGAGCGGCAAAAGCCCTTGCCGCATATAATGGGCTCCCTCACAGAACCAGAGTGACAGGGAGCCACTTATGAGCGAGCCTCGGAGCTGGGGCACGACGGTCCTGGGGTGGTTTGTCGTACGCGACGGCGAACCCCAGGAGAAGCCGACCCCCCTGCCGGAGGTCCCGGCGGACCAGCCTCCGCCCGATACGACGGCCGCTCCAGCGCCGAACTTTTTTCAGACTCCCCCGCCCGCGGCCCTCGACGGGCAGGTCGATTTCGACGGCGTCTTCGCCGCCGCCGGCATCGAGGGGAACGAGCAGGACCGCGTCAAGCGCGCGAGCGACCTGCTGGCGAGCCTTCCGTCGGAGACGCCGATGGCGGTCCGCAAGCAGATCGTCGAGGCCGCGATGAAGGCGTTCGGCGTTCCGCTCGACAAGATCATCGAAACGGGTGTCGAGCAGATTCAGGCGCTCGAGGGCTATATCCGCACATCGGCCGCCGACACCGACAAGCTGCTGGCCGAATCGCGCGCGCGGATCGACCATCTCGAGCAGGAGATCCGCGACGTCCGCACGGTCATGGACCAGCGTACGAAGGAACAGGCGTCCATTGCCGCCGCGTGCAACGCGAAGAAGGTCGACGTGCAGCGCGTACTGGAATTCTTCGGCCAGGAAGCGGTCGCGCGCGTCGTGCGGGAGTCGCCGAAACTGCACGATCCGTCGGCGCCGCCCGTGCCGGATGGCAAGTGCTGACTGCTGAAATTGAACGCTGAACGCAAGGGGAAAACACACCATGGCTGGAGTGGGGTTGTTCACACGGCTCGGAAACTTGTGGCGCGGGTTCCTGTCGATCTGGATTTCCGGTGTCGAGAAGGAGCACCCGGAGATCGCGTACGAGAACGCCATCAACTCGATGATCGAGAAGTACTCGCGGCTGAAAACCGCGACGGCGGCGATCATCCGCCGCCGCGAGGAGATCAGCGACCGGCTCACGAAAACCAGCGCGGAGCTCACGCAAACCGAAGCGGACCTCGCGGCCGCCGTGGAAACGAACCAGGACGACCTGGCCGTCGTTCTGATCCAGAAGAAGAACCAGCTCACCGCGGATCTCGCCGACTCCAAGGCGGAGCTCGATTCAGCCCAGAAGGACGCGGAATCCGCGAAGACGTCGCTGATGGGGGTCCAGACGGAGATCCGGAAGCTGAAGGGCGAGCGCGATTCGATGCTGGCCAAGATGCAGTCGGCGCAGGCCCGCCTGAAAATCCAGGAGCAGATCGACGGCCTGTCGGTGGACGCCGAAGTCAAAGCGCTCGATAACGTGCGGGAACATATCCGCACCACCATTGCCGAAGCGAACCTGGGGCGGGAGATGGGGGATTCCTCGCTCGACGCGCGGCTTGCCGCGCTGCGCAATCAGGCGGGTGACGTTCAGGCCAAACAGCAGCTCGCGGAAATGAAAGCCAAGCGCGCGGCGCAGCAGGCCAGTCAGGGGACAAAGACGCTGTAGCAGGGGATAACTCCCAACTCCCAACTCCCAAGTCCCAAGATTCCCAAGTCCTGATTGGGAGTTGGGAATTGGGAATTGACACAACTCACCATTATGAAACTGACGCCTTTCGCCAAGTTATTCATCACGGTCGTCGTCATCGCCGTCGTCGGCTACGTCTTCTGGAGCTACAAAGGCGGCGCGGTCCGCGAATGGGCGACGGGCAGCCGGACCGAGAAGCCCTCGGCGTCGGCGCTGACCTCGCAGGATTTCGACGCGCTGCGGAACGCCCCGGCGGATCCGTCGCGCAACGCCGGTTCCTCCGGCGTGTCGGCGACGTCGCTCGGCGGCTCGGGACGGCTGTCGCGCCCGCTCGTCGTCGCCATCAACACCTGGGCGGGGCACGCGCCTGGTATCGTCTTCAATGACGGCCTCACCGCGGGGCCGAACTCGAAGTACAAGCAGAAGTACGGCCTGGACGTGAAGTTCGTCCTGCTGGAGGATCCGGCCGCGAAGCTGGCCGCCTTCCGTAAGGGCGACGTCGACGTGATGTGGGATACGGTCGACAACTGGGCGCGCGAGGCGTCGGTGCTGGCCGAGCAGAATCAGAAAGCGCGATCGATCATGATGCAGGACTGGTCGCGCGGCGGCGACGGCATCGTGTCGCTCGCGTCGATCAAGTCCATCGAAGATTTGAAGGGCAAGCGCATCGCCTGCACGCAGTTCACGCCGTCGCATTTCCTCCTGCTGTATCTGCTCGCGCAATCCGGACTGAGCCCGGACGATCGCGCCGGCGTGGAGAAGAACATCATCTTCACGCAGGATGCGCCGGCCGCAGCGGCGATGTTCAAGGCCAAGCAGGTGGACGCGGCGGTCACCTGGGAGCCGGATTTGTCCGGCGCCGTCACGGCACGCGGCGACGAAGCGCACGTGCTCGTCTCGACGACGGCGGCGACGAACATCATCGCGGACACACTGGTCGCGCGGCAGGACGTCATCGACCAGGCACCCGAAACGATTCGCGACTTCATCCACGGCTGGTTCGACGGCATCGACATGATGAAAGCGGATCCGGCGTCGACGAATGCCGAGGTCGGCAAGGCGCTCAAGCTCGATGCCGATACCGTCTCCGGCATGCTGTCGGGACTCAAGCTGACGCAGTACGCCGACAACGCGCAGTTCTACGGGTTGAGCGGCGGCAAGGCGCATTTCGACACCCTCTTCGACACGGCGTTCGTGATCTGGCGCAAGAAGGGCCTCGTCACCCGGGCCGTCGACGCCAAGGACTACTCGGAGCCGCGGTTCCTGCAGACGCTCGCGGCCGCGTATCCGGCCCAGAAAGTCGAGGAGCCGGTGCTGGCGGCGAAGACGCCCTCGTCGAACGATCGCGCGATCATCAACAAGGAGATCCAGATCCACTTCACGCCGGGATCGGACGAGATCATGCCGGGGTCGTTTTTCGTGCTCGATGCGCTGGGCGACACGATGACGTCGTTTGGCGGCACGTATCTGCGCGTCGAAGGCAACACGGATGCGACCGGCTCCCCCTCGGGCAACATGACGCTGTCCGAGCGGCGCGCGCTGGCGATCAAGAACTACATCCTGAAGAACTTCCCGAACATCCAGGCGGCGCGGTTCCAGACGATCGGCCGCGGCTCCACGAACCCCGTCGCGCCGAATACGACGGAAGCGGGACGCCAGTTGAACCGGCGGACCGATATCAAGGTGGTGTTGTCTGGGAAATAGATATCAGTGAAAACTCGATCGCCGTTGCGCGGGTCCTGTCCGCGAACAGCCCCACCGGTCCTCGGCGCGAAAAAAGACTGTGACGAGGAACGCGCCTCGCGACCGGCGGGGCGCCCCGTTCGCGGCCACCCGCGAGGGCGCTCGAGTTTCTCGTGCCCTTACTTCTAATACCCATGTCTCACCCTCATCGCGAATGGTTCGCATTACGGGCGCCGATGCCTCGCGCGTCGGCCACGGCGCTCGGCTTCGTCATGCCCGCGCTCGTCCTGGGCGTCTGGTGCCTCGTGTCGTACGGCGGGTTTGCCCCGCCCGACTTTCTGCCGTCCCCGACAGAGGTCGTGCGGGGGACGCTGCAGTTGTTCATCGACTACGACCTGTGGGGCGCGATCCTCACGTCGAGCCGGCGCATCCTGCTCGCGTTCGTGTTCGCGTCGGCGCTGGCGCTGCCGCTCGGCGTGCTCATGGGGGCGTTCGAGCCGATCAACCGGCTGTTCGAGCCCATCATGGCGCCGCTGCGCTATATGCCGATCTCCGCGTTCATTCCGCTGCTGATCCTGTGGTTCGGCATCTACGAGAAACAGAAGATCGCGTTCCTGTTCCTCGGCGTCTTCGTCTACCTGCTGCCGGTCGTCGTGTCTGCGATTCGCGCGGTGCCCGAAGAACTCGTGCAGACCGCGCTGACGCTGGGGTCCACCAAGCTGCAGGCGATCCGCACGGTGCTCCTCCCTGCGGCGCTGCCGGAGATCTTCGATTCCTTCCGAGTGATGAACGCGATCCTCTGGACGTACGTCATCCTCGCGGAAGCGGTCAATCCCGAGCACGGGCTGGGGTACATGGTGGAACTCGCCCGCACACACCAGAAGGCGTCCTGGTCGTTTGCCGGGCTGCTGGTCATCGGCGGCATCGGCCTGCTCACCGACTTCCTGATTCGCATGATCTCGAACGTCCTGTTCCGGTGGCGGGAGGCGACGCTGTGAGCGACGGTCAGGTGAAGATCAGCGGCGCAGCCGGCGAACCGGGAACGGTCGCGGTCACCGTTTCCGACCGCAGCCCCGGCACGACGCCGAGCTACCGGGGCGAGGTCGCGCCGGGCACACCCCGGCTCAAAGCCGACAACCTGAGCGTCACCTATGTCGATCGCATGGGGCGCGGGACCGAGGCCGTTCGCGACGTGTCGTTCTCGATCGCGGACAAGCCGGGCTGCGGCGAGATCGTCGTGTTCCTGGGGCCGTCCGGCTGCGGCAAGTCGACGATCCTCAAGGCCGTCGCCGGTCTCTTGACGCCAACTGCCGGCACGATCGAAGTCGATGGCAAACCTGTCGACCGCGTCGGCGCCGATCGGGGAATGGTGTTCCAGGCGTATACCTCGTTCGCCTGGCTGACCGTGCGTCAGAACGTGGAGTACGGCCTTCGTCTTCGCGGCGTGCCCAAACGGGAACGGCGCGAGCGCAGCGATCGATATCTCAAAGCGGTCGGGCTGTTGGAATTCGCGGACCACTACCCAAAGCAGCTGTCCGGTGGCATGAAGCAACGGGTCGCGATTGCGCGGACGTTGATCAATCAACCGCGGATCGTCCTGATGGACGAACCGTTCGGCGCCCTCGATCCGCAGACGCGCTGGGGAATGCAGGGATTGCTCCTCGACGTCTCGCGCAACGAGGACAATACGATCGTCTTCGTCACCCACGACATCACCGAAGCGGTGTATCTCGCCGACTCGGTCTACGTCTTTTCGGCGCGCCCGGCGAGGATTCTCCACCGGATTGACGTGCCGTTCTTCGGGCCGCGGGACATTTCGCTCCAGTCGACGCCGGAGTTCCGCACTGTCGAGAAGAAGCTGCTGGATCTGCTGTACACGCCCGCGCCGGCTTCACAGTGAACAGCGACAACGACGCAACTACACAACTGTCAAGTACTCAAGGTCACTATCGGTCGCACACGCGTACGACAGCCCTGATCTCGCGCATCGGGTGCGATCAATCCGTCCGCTCATGATCGCGCCGCATCTCTTCGACTAGTCGAACGATCGCGCGCTCGACTGCCATGCGCGCAGCGTTGCTCGATGGTTTTCCCAGCATCCGCGCAACCTCGGCATAGGTACACCCAAGGTCGATGCGGGCGACGACGGCATCGCGCTCCTGCGGACGGAGTGCGGCCAGAGCCCTCTCGTAGCGGTCGAGCGTCTCCTGGCCGATCGCCAGCTCCAGCGGGGATGGACCGGGATCCGCGTGCGTCGGCGCGAGCGGATCGAGCCGCGGCCGTCGCCGCGCGCGGCGGAGCTCGTCGCGGATGCCGTTGATGACCGCGCGCCGAAGATACGCCTGCAGGCCCTGATCGCGGCCGGCTTGCAGCGTCTCGATCCGCTTGAACGTCTGGAGCAGCGTGTTTTGAACGAGGTCGGTCGTATCGGCGAGATCGCGCGCGGCACGGGGCAGGCGCCCTGACGCCCAGCGCCTCAGGCGTGGCAGATATCTCGCCATCAGGAGGTTGACGGCTTCTCGATCGCCGAGCTGCGCGCGTCGCAGGAGCTGGAGAGACGACTCGGCTTCGCCGGGACTCTCCTCATCCCGCTCGGGTTCCTCGGACGCCATGGCGGTGCCCGAGTATAGTGCAACACCATGCGGCTCCCCTCGGTCCTAATCCTGATGAGGCTCGTTCACCAATCGTCAAGAAAACGGAGGACACGCATCAGGCACCTCGCCTAGTGTCGGCGCCTGATACTGAGCGTGGCAGAGTCGACGACGGTATCCGCCAGCAGCGTATCAATTGTCGGCTCACGACGCAGCCGCCGCGACGCGTAGATCTGCAGCTGCCGCAATCCCGCATCGGTTTCGACTCCGCCATCACGTAGAAAGGTCTTCCAGAGCTTCTCTTCGTGCGCCTGCGCAAGCGATTCGTTTTCGCCGGCGATATGCGCCATCTCGTGCCATACAATAGCGGCGAGAACGTGAATGTCGAAGCGATAGATCCTGTCGTCGACCGTTTGCATCGCCTGTTGAAGCGACCAGCTTTGCAGATTGATGTACACGCCCGCTCGTCCAGGTAGCGTAAATGCCTCGAGGGAGCGAAGCACCTCTCGAACGCGTGCATCCTCCTGGGCGTCAACGTCAATGACACTCACATAGGCCGGCTGGTCTGGAAGGAGGGCGAGCGCGCCTCGCATGACCGCCTCGACCCGGCGGAGAGGTTTCGCGTGATGGGGAAGGACTTTGGGCATCGTCGGTTGCCCGTTCAGAGCCAACTCCAGCAGCGAGACAACCCAGAGCACTCTTGTCACCATCTGCCGCCCTCTTTTCCTTAACGACGGGGGCGGACGAAAGTGCACAGGCACAGTGCATTCGATGGCCTGTCTGTTCGAAAGGTGTTGTCAGAATTCGATTCGCAATCCCGTGCGGGCCGTGCGCGGATCCGTCCAAGTATTCGGTTGGCCGAATCTCGGCCCGGAAAGCGGCGCGAAGGAAACGGGGCGACCTACGTTGGTTAGATTGAAGACGTCGACATACGCCCCGATTCGTGCCGAGTGGGGAACCTGGAACGACTTCTCGACACGGAGATCCAGCGCGCCGAACCACGGTCCACCGCGGGACCCGGGCGGTTCTGCGGCGTAAACGGTGAAGAAGGGATCGAACATCACGACCACGCGATTCCACCGGGCCCCATTGTGCCACCGAAACACCGCGCCGGCTGTGAAGCCGCCGAGCCACGGCGCATGATACGAACCGTCAGCCTTGAATTCGCTGAAATCAAAAGTGGGCCTTCCGGATTTCGCGTACGGATTGGTCCCAACACCGCCCGGACTCAATGACCAGAAGCCGGCGTTCGTGTGATACAGGGTGTCGACTGTTCCCGACGATCGAGACCAGGCCCACGACGCCTGTGATTGCCAGCGTGCGGCGAACCGACGCGTGACAATCAGCTGCACGCCGTTGTACCGGCGGTACGCATTGGGGGGATTCGCCATTACCAGATCGGCGCCACTCGACCGTCGGTAAATGACGACGGGACCGGCATCGTCGGTGGTCCCGAAGACACCATCGGGGCCTGGATCCATCACCGTGTAAGAGGTGTACGCCGCCACTCCGTTCCGATCCAGGTAGCCAATGAAATCCCCGAACTGGCGCCGGACATACTGCGCGGTCGCTGTTGTGTGTGCGCCCAGACTTCTCTCGCCCCCGATGACCCACTGATCCACGTGCGGCTGCTTGAGGCCGCGCACGATGGCTACAACAGGGGACACATCCGGCCCTGATCGGTCCGTTTCCATAAGGCCGTCAGGTGTCACGGCGTAAGAGATCCGCGGACTGAACGCATTCAGATCGAAATTCTGGAAGAAATTGCCGAACAGTGGATCGAAGTAGCGGCCGTAATGCGCGCGGATGACGCTCGTCTGGCGACCGGTCACGTCCCATGCGACACCGATCCGCGGACCGACTCCCGTCGTCGCGATCACATCGGACCGCGACGGCAGCGATCCGGTGTTCCAGTCAACTCGGAGTCCCGGCTCGAGCGTCACCCGGCGGCTGACCGTCCACCGATCCTGTACGAAGACGCTGAAGCGATCCGTCGTGCTTCGAGCGTGATCACCCGCCCATTCCTGCACACCGACGACTTGTCCCTGCGAAATCGTCAACGAGCGGCCCGTCGGCACAGCGCTGTCCGATTCCACCGGTGCGTGCTCGCGCTCCAGACCCGCCCTGAACTGATGCGTTCCAAACCACGAGTTCCGCAACGTCTCTATGGCAGCGGCAAATGTGGGCGTCCGTCGGTAATCACGTCCGAATTGGGACGCGTTGCAGCACCACGTCGAGGTATCCGCATCCCAGATCGGAGTGGGGCCGCTGCGCGCTGCCGGTGGATGTGGATCGTAGCTCGCCGTACCCACCGTTCCCGATCCGCGCAGTTCCACCAGAAGGGATGATCCGTGCGTCCAGGTGCTCCTTGCGTTCCAAGCGTGCGTGCGCGTGAACACGTCAGGCTGGCTTTGGAGTGTGGGTGAGTAGTCCGACAGCCCGCCTCCGATCAGATCGTCCCGGTCGGACGTGGCGAACCCTTGGAGCATGATGTTGCGGCGCGGTGCTGCGTCGAGCTTCAGGAGCGAGCGCGACTCCCGCTCCTCCGTCGCCGGGAATGTCGCGGCGCCCGCGGACGCGTTGCGGTACTCATGATGAAAGTGGCTCGTGCCGGCGAAGAGCCACAACCGATCCTTGACGATGGGCGCACCGCCCTGCCCGTTCAGGTCCCACCATGTTGCAATCACCCGGGGGGAGGCCGGATTCTCCCGGCCGGAGGGATAGTTGGCGAGGTTGTCGGCCGTCCACCTCCGCGGTATTTGCAACCACTCTCCCAATACTGAAACCCGGTTCGATCCGGACCGAAGTACGCCGTTGGTGACGGCGCCGGTAAAGCTCCCGTACTCGGCGCTCGCGCCGAGGCCGATCACCTGGACTTCGGTCAGCCAGTTGTAGTTCACACCGGTGAACGTAGTTCCCAGCGATGACTCGGCGAGGGAAACGCCATCGATGGTGACGTCATTGCTGCCCTGTGTCCCGCCGAATGCGACCTCCCCGACGATGCCCTGCACTGCAGGTGTCGTCGTCACGCCGGGTGTCAGGCTCAGGACCGACTTCAGCGTGCGAGCCGTCGGCACGTCGTGCAGCACCGTTTCGGAAAAGACGGTAGGACTCGACGCGCGATGGATGTCGATCAGCGGCGATGTCGAATGCACCTCGACCGACTGCGTGACGTGCGCGACTTCCAGAACGAAATTTACGTCGTACGTGGTTTCCACGGGAAGCGCGATGTCCCGCCGGCGCTCAGTCTGCATCCCAGGTGCAGAGGCGGTCACGGCGTACGTGCCGGGCAGGAGCTGAGAAAAAGAGTAGCGCCCGCTGCGATCCGTCTCGAGGGTTCTGCCACCTCCAATCAACTGCGTGCCCGTGAGAGAGATAGTCGCTCCCGGAATCGTCGCATCTGATGTGTCGGTGACAACGCCTGTGATCGAAGAACGCTGCGCAGCCTGCGCTCCCGCCATCGACGCTATGCCTGTAGTGGCAAAGGACAAGGTGACGACGAGAACTCCTCGACGCATGCTGTTCCTTTCGCTCAATGGCGGGTGAACAACGGGTGTTCGAGCACCCACGATGTCACCTCCGGCGCACCGGCTTCGTACGAGATCTGCGAACCATCCGGGCTCAGGCGCGCGTGCTGGGGCGGGTCGCCGAGCACAGCCAGGCTCATGCTGATCGGTGCGCCTCCCTGCGACGGAATCGCCAGCAGCTCGCGGCCCGCAGGCGGAGGTTGACCGGCGATGCCGACCGATCCCACCGCCAGGATGAATTCATCGTCGGCCGTCCAGCCCGCGAATTGCAGCTGTCCTGGGGCCGGCGATCGGAAGATCTCGTGACCGTCGTCGAGAGCATCGAGACGAGCAACAGTGACGGTGATCCCATCGCGGGTCTGCGACGCGATCGCGACCTGGTCGTGCGCGCGGGACATGCTGAAGAACAGGACGTCCGGCGCCAGTTCCCGGATCGCACAGGAAGGCAGCGTCAGCTCGCGCAGGCTGTTGCTACGTCGCTCGTTCGCAATCAGCCACACGCGGTCGTCCGACGCCCATTCGACGTTCCATACGTTGCCGACCGGACAGCCGACTTCTACGCGACCCGACCGGGTATCGATGACGCGGATGCCGGCAGTGGGCCCCGCCATCAACGTCGCGAGCCGCCGGCCATCAGGAGACCATCGTGGCGGCCCGGCGTCGCTGAATGTCGCCAGCACGCGTTCGTCATTCGACAACACGTCGCGGACGACGATCGAGGTGTAGTTCGCGCCGATGTTGAGTAGACCCCGCCGCGAGGTGAACGCGAGATGATGGCCGTCCGGGGCCCAATCGGAAAACAGATTCCGACCCTCGAACGCAATCGGCACGCGTCGTCTGCGTCCGACCGTACGCGACACGAGGTCGATCGGGGCGGTGTACACGTCGACGGTACCAGTCTGGGCCAGGTAGTACAGCTCATCGTGAGCGCCGAACCCGACCGGCTGCCAGGACCCCATGCTGCCGCGAACCTGCTGCGGTTCGGCGCCAGCGGCGTCGGTGAGCCACGCACCGAATGTGCCTCCGCGGTCGCTGCCGAAGAGAACGTGATGTCCGTCGGGGAGCCAGACCGGCATCGTGTCACTGGCCGGTGCTGTGAGGAGGGGACGTATCTCACCCGTCAGCATGTCGGCGATCATCAGGTCCCGCTTATCCGGTGCGTCCGCTTGCGGCGCATCGATCAGCAGGTCGCGGCCGTTCGGATGCAGGGACGTGAATGGCACGAACGGCAAACGCGTCACCAGCCGCAACGCCCCGTCGCGAACGTCGACCCACACCAGCTCCGACCGTCCTGCGGGTCGATGGCGCAACAACAGCACCTCGTCGCTCTTGGCGGACCAACCGACGACGGCGAATTCCGATTCCGGATCTCGGTACACCGTGCGCATCGAGGAACCGTCCAGACCGGATACACGCAATTCGTTAACCGGCTTCGGCGGGGGGATAGACCACGAGAAGGCGATATGTGTGGCGTCGGGTGCGATGCTGCTGCTGGCGCTGTACGAGCCGGCGTTCGCGTCGTTCTCCGGCGGTTGCAGCAGCTTGCGGACCGTATTGGTCGAGAGGTCGATGACGACCGGCACCCCATCCCCGCTACGGTGGTCCCAGTCGACCGCCCCCATGAACCGGCCGGTCCGCGATGGCGGACCCGTCGGCACGACTTGCCAAGGCAGTTTGCGGGTTCCCTCTTCGCCGGGGATTGGACCCGCTGACGTTGCAGGCGCCGAGGCCGGAGCACCCCCGAGGCGTGCGCGCACAAGCGGGATCGCGGCGGCAGAGACGACGAATAACAGTGCCGCCGCTGCCACCATAAAGGCGACCGGCTGCCGATCCCTGGGAATCGGCTCCGACAGTGCTCTCAAGGCTTCGCCCAGCCCGCGTGCACTCTCGAAGCGCGCGTCGGGATCCCAGGCAATGGCACGAGCAATGATTCGATCCAGCCCGGGCGAGAGTGACGTCAGGGATGGAGCGGACGGGCGATCGATCGCAACTCCCTGACGCTGCAGTTCGCGCAGCGGCCCTGGTGAAAGACGAGGAAACGTAGCCGTTGCCAGAAAGTGGAGCAGCACGCCGAGGCTGTAGACATCGGATCGGATGGTGGCCTCTCGGCCCTTCACCACTTCCGGCGCGAGGTAGAGGGGAGTGCCGGCCACGTCACGTGAGCGCTCATCCACGGGACGGCCGGCGCCGAAATCCATCAGGACGAGGCGGCCATCGGACGCCAGCATCACATTCTGCGCTTTGATGTCGCGATGAAGCAGCCCCGCGTCGTGCACCGCCGCCACCGCGTCGCAAAGCGTGACGCCCCTGGCGATGACGTCGTCGGGCGACAAGGCGCCGTCCTGCTGCACCGCGCCGGCAAGCGTTCGCCCGTGGACGAACTCCATCCAGATCCCGACGCGACCGTCGATCCGGGCGGCGCCGTATACGGTAACGACGCTGGGGTGGCGCACGCGCGCGAGCAGGCGGCCTTCCTCGATCGTCTCGTCGGGATCCGCCTGATCCCGCGCGTGCGGCCGCAGCAGTTTCAGCGCGACCTCGCGATCGATAGCCGGATCCCACGCGCGGTAGACGTCTCCGAAGGAGCCGCTGGCCACGTGCTCGAGCAAATGCAGGTGACCCCAGCGCGCGAGAAAAGGCCCGACGGGGTGACCGACGGTTCGTACTGGCACCGCCTCGGCGCGACCCGTCTCGCCGCTGAGCGATCGATTCAGATTCGCAATATCGGCAACGGCACGAAGCTCGTCGAGTGTGCTCTTGAACGAGTCGCTCGCCTTTGCGCCGACCGAGTCCCAGTCCACACGCGCGCCATCGCACACTGCTCGGACGAGCGCGAGCAACGCCGGATTCTCCAGAGCCATGGCGAGGGGTGGGTAGTCTACACCTTTTGATCTCGATCGATTGGGAGCACGTCAACGGTTCTTGAGGGTAAGCGCCTCACCGGGCGGTCAGCGTGAAAAGGAACGGTATCGAGTAGTACCCATACAGAATTGACCCATCGTCGGACCGCAGCGCTGCTGCGTTCGAGTTCGGCGAACACGAACCTACGGGTTGTACCGTCCAGACAGCCGGACTCAGGCTCACCCGCGTGAAGACGACAAATGACGTGGGGCTTGTCCCGGTGTCCTCGAAGCCTTTGTGAAAGCTGACACGGTAGTTGGTCGTGCTGTTCGCAGAAAATGAGTTGCCCATGTATCCGCATTCGCTGCTGGGATACCCCGACGTACCCAGATACTGGACCGGCACCCAGGGGCTGTACTGCGTCCCGCCGCTGGAAAAATGGTAGTTCTGCCCATGATCCTGCGTGGGTGCGAAGGTGTTCGACGGATCGACGGGACGGCTGAAGTCATAGTTCAACCAGCGCGTCGCCGTGCCACGTCTCGCATTGAAGGTGTTGAACGCGAAGGTGCCCGACGAGTCAAGTTGCGCCTGAACGTTCTGGCTGCCGTCCACGTACGCACCAGCACCGTCGTTAGTTATTCCGGCGACGTTCCCGAACGCGTCGGTGTTCGAGACAGTAACGGTCAGGGACACTACCGGCGGTGTACCGGGCTTGACGTCTTCCGCCAGCGGGCTGGGGCCGGCCAGTGAGCTGCTGGAAGGGGACGATTTGCCACACGCGGCGACGCTTGCGGCAATCACGACGAAGAGCGCGAACGGATGACGGCGATGCATACACACCTCGCGAAGGGAGACTGGCACGTTGCGCGGATTACTCTGTGTAACTCTTTAACGTCTGCCCGCCAAAAAGTGCACATTCTGCCAGGCCGGGGAACGGCTGACTCAAGCCTTACGGCCAAAAACGGTAGCGGTTTAGAATGAGGCACCCCATGCCCACCCGCGAGCAGCCGAAAGCGCGACCGGTGGCTCCAGTCGCGTCCGCCCCCGCCCCGGCCGCCAAATCCGCGGCCCCGGCGACGGCGCCGTCCACCGGCACTCCTCCGCTCGCGTCCGCGTTGGCCGACGCCGCGAAGAGCACCATCACGTCCGCGATTCTCGAAAAGCGGCCGTATTTGAAGTACGCCTTCGCGAACCCCTACAACATGTCGCTGTTAGGAGGGGCACTGGCAGCCGCTGGATTGACCTTCAGTCCCGTCCTGGCCGTCGCAGCCATTGGTCTCGAGGCGCTGTGGCTCTTGTATGCGCCCGATTCAAAGCGGCTGCGCCACCTGCTCTGGGATCCGCGGTTCGAGAAAGTGCGTGAGGCGCTGCTGGAACAGGAACGCGCCGGGCGGCTTCAACTGATCAGCGAAGACGACCGCGCACGCGTCCGGTCGGTCATCGATCGCCAGCAGCAGATCCGGCGGCTTGCCGCGGCCAATCCATCGTTCACCGGCGAACTGCTGCGCGCCGAACTGCTGAAGGCCGACAAGCTGGTCGACGCCTTCATCGACATGGCGGTCACCTGCACTCGCTACGAGCAATATCTCGAATCGGTCGATCTCGACGCGCTCGCGCGCGAACGCATGCGGTGGGACGACGCCGTAAAAGCGGCGTCGGAGGGCGATCCGGCCATGGCCATCGCGAAGCAGAACCTGGCCATCATCCTCAAGCGGCTCGACAAGCTGAAGGACATCAAGCAGTATCTCGCCGTCGCGCGGGGGCAGCTGGATCTCATCGACAACTCGTTCCAGTTGATCGCCGACCAGGTCGTCACGATGCAATCGCCGCAGCAGCTCTCGGGCCAGCTCGACGAGCTGCTCGACGGCGTCGAATCCATCCGCCAGACGGCGGTCGACACCGACCGCATTCTCGGCGCCATCTCGAACGGAACGAGCTTCTGATGCCGCGTCTCATGCCGGACTGGGCCGAGGATCTCCGCCGACGTTATCTTCGTGGCGAGTCGTCCATGTTCGTGCTGCACGGAAACGTCTACGACGCCATCGTCGACGACGAGAAGCTCGTGACGCTGACGGACTTCATCACGGACGTGCTGCTGAAGGACACGCGCGAGACGATCGCCGTGTTCAACCTCGCCACCGGCGTGCGGTTCACCAAACGCGCGGCCGCCGCGGGCAACCTCGACGACCTGCTCCTGACATCCGGGAAGGAGCGCATTCTTGGCGCACTCGAGCGGCTGCTCGTCCAGAGCACGCGAAGCGCGGTCGTCGTCGAATACGCAGAGGCGGTCGCGCCGACCGGAGACCCGGCGTTCCAGGCGGATGCGGATCGGGCCGCGATCATCACGCTGCACCGGTGGTCGTTCCTGGCGGAGATCGAACGCGGCGACAATCTCGTCATCCTGATTGCCGAAAATCTGCCGGACCTCGCGCCGAAGCTCGTGTCGAACCCGAAGGTCGCGATCATCGACATTCCGATGCCGGACGAGGCGACGCGGCGCGCGGTCGTGCGGCTGTCGGACAGACGACTGAGCGACGCCGAGGTGGATCGCTACGCCGACCTCACCGCCGGTCTGAAGGCGCTGCAGATTGCGTCAATCGTGGCGCCTCCGCCGGCCGCCGAGGAGGATGCGCTCGCGCGCGAGCGATTCATCGTCAGCCTGCTCGGATCGGGACCGGACGTGACCGACCGCGCGCACAAGCTCGCCACGCTCACCTCCGGGATGAACCATGACGACATCAGGCGGCTCGTGGCGCCCACGGCCGTCCTCCCCGCTACGATCGACGCCGACCGCGTGGATCAGGCCCGCAGCGAAATCGATCGGCTGATCGCGCAGCGCAAGCGCGAGATCCTCGAGCGCGAATGTTTCGGCCTGGTGGAGTTCGTCGAGCCGGCGCACGGATTCGAGGTCGTCGGCGGCATGGAGGAAGTGAAGAAGGATCTGCTAGTCATCGCCGAGAGCATCCGCGAAGGACGCACGTTCCGCGTGCCGATGGGACTCCTCTTCACCGGTCCCATGGGCACCGGCAAGACCTTCGTCGCCGAGGCGTTCGCGAAAGAGTGCCGCCTGCCGACGATCAAGCTGAAGAACTTCCGATCGAAATGGGTGGGCGCCACGGAAGGCAATCTCGAGCGCATCCTGACCGTCATCCGCGCCATCGGCCAGGTCGTGGTCATCATCGACGAGGGAGATCGCGCCTTCGGCTCCGGCGACGGCGAGAGCGACGGCGGCACGTCCTCGCGGGTGATCGCGCGCATCAAAGAGTTCATGTCGGACACTTCGAATCGCGGCCGGATCCTCTTCCTCGTGATGACGAACCGGCCCGACAAGCTCGACGTCGACTTGAAACGCGCCGGCCGCCTCGATCGCAAGATCCCGTTCCTCTACTCGCAGACGCCGGAGGAAGTGGAGCAGGTCGCGGCGGCGCTGATCCGCAAGAACCACATCAGCACTTCCGTCGACCTGGCGTCGATCCGCCCCGAGTTCTCGTCGAAGCTCGTCGGCTACAGCAACGCGGACGTCGAAGCCGTGCTGCTGATGGCCAATGACGATGCGGCGAGGGCGGCGGGGGGCGATGCGCCTGTCACCCAGGAGCATCTGACACGCGCGGCGAGCGACTACTTCCCCAGCCGCGACGCCGAACTGCTGGAGTACATGGAGCTGCTCGCTGTTTTCGAAGCGTCCAGCCGGCGTCTCCTGCCGCCCAAGTACGCGTCGATGCAGCCGGAGGAACTGGACGAGCGGCTGCGGCGCCTCCGCGTCATTGTCGGCAATCGACGCTGACTCCCGCGCATATAATCGCGCGACGCGATGCTGTCGCCTGGCGTTCGCTTAGGCGTCTACAAGATCGTCAGCAGTCTTGGCGTGGGCGGAATGGGAGAGGTCTACCTCGCCAACGATACCCGGCTCGGACGCCGGGTCGCGTTGAAGGTGCTCGCGTCTTCGCTCGCGGACGATGGCGACCGCCGGCGGCGACTCGCGCTGTTCGCCACGACCGCGACGCTGCACGGCGCCGAACTGCTCCACATCATGCTCGATGGACGCGCGCTCCTGCTGCGCCAATTCCAAAGCCAGGAGCTGTTCACGCCTCGCCCCTCTCCTGACGGCCGATCGCTGCTCGTCGGCATCCAGCAGAACAGCAGCAACGTGTGGATGCTCGAGCGCTGAACCGATCTCAGGCTTTACACTTGCAGCGTCGGCAGCCCAGGTCCGTTCTCACTCGACGCGCAGCGCGATGATCGGATCCACGCGCATCGCGCGCCTCGCGGGCAGGTAGCAGGCGAGAAACGCGATGAGACCCAGCGCACCGACGACCGCGGCATACGTCAGCGGATCCGTCGGCGTGACGCCGAACAGCAGCCGGGCGATCAGCCGCGAGGCGGCGTATGCCCCCGCCGTGCCGATCGCGAGCCCCACGAGAGCGAGCTTCATACCGCGCAGGACGACGAGCGACAGAATGTCGCCCCGGTCCGCGCCGAGCGCGAGACGGACGCCGATGTCGTGCGTGCTCTGCGCGACGGCGTACGACATCAAGCCGTAGATCCCGATCGCGGCGAGCAGGAGTGCGATCGCACCGAAGATCGTGAGCAGCACCATGTTGAACGTCTGCTGCGCGATCGACTTCGACACGATCTGCTGCATGGATTGCACCTGCGCAATCGGCAGTTGTGCGTCGACGGCCTGGAACTGCTTCTGGATCTCGGCCGTCAGCGAGGCCGACGGCGCCGCGGTCCGCACGATCCACGACGCCGGCACCAGGCTGTTGCCGAGCTGCGTCAATCCATCGGACATCTGATACCAGGGCACGTACACCACCGGCGGCGGATCGCTGTCGAGTCCGTTCTCGCGCACGTCGGCGACGATGCCGACGATCTGCCGCGTCGGATCCTCGAATTCCGGCCCGAGTCCTTTGCCAATCGTGATCTGCTGCCCGAGCGCCGCCTGTCCCGGCCAGTACTTCTTCGCGAAGGCGGCGTTGACGATCGCGACCGGAGTCGCGCCGGTCGTATCCTGGTTGGAGAACACGCGACCGCGCAGCAGCGGAATGTGAAACGCCTCGAAATAGCCGGGCGTGATCACGCGCCACTGCTCGTCGCCGTGGTACAAGTCGCTTCCCTTCAGTGGACGCCCTTCGATCCGGAACGGCAGATCCGCCCCTCCCTCCGTAGGCATCATCAGCGCGACGCCGGCCACCTGCACGCCAGGCAACGCGTCGATCCGGTCGAGCATCGTCCGGGTCAGGGTTTCGACACGGCGCGTGGTCGAGTACTGCGACCCCGCAAGCGAGGTGCGCATCGTGAGGACGTTCTGCACCTGGAAGCCGGGATGCACGTCGCGGAGGCCGACGAAAGTCCGAATCAGCAGCACCGCTCCGACGAGCAGCACGAGTGCGAGCGCCATCTCGAGGACGACGAGCACGTCGCGCGTGCGGGCTGCGCGGCGGTTCGAAGACCCGCGCCCGCCGGCCTCCTTCAACGTCGATCCGAGGTCGGTGCGCGCAAGGTGCAGCGCGGGCGCGAGGCCGAAGAGCAGTCCCGTGAAGACGGCAATGCCGGCGGTGAACGCGACGAGGCGCCAGTCGAGCAGTGCTGCGGAGAAGGACGCGTTCGCCAGCGCGTCGGCGCGCGGCAGGCCCCCGGGGCTCAGCCCGACGAGCGTCCGTGCGCCGAAGACGCCGACCGCGACGCCGACGATCGCGCCGATCGACGACAGCAGCACGCTCTCGATCAGCAGTTGCCGCATGATCTGCGCGCGCCCGGCACCGATGGCGGCGCGGATTGCCACCTCACGCTGGCGGCCGGCCGCGCGCGCCAGGAGCAGGTTGGCCACGTTCGCGCACGCAATCAGCAGCACGAGTCCGACGGCGCCGAGCAGAATGAGAAGCGTCGGTCGGATGTCGCGGACGATGACATCCCGCATCGCCAGCACGCCCGCCTGCTCGGTGTCCCCCATCCACTTGGGATTCGCGCGACGGAACGCGTCCCCGAGCAGCTTCATTTCAGCCGCTGCCTGGGCAAGGGTCACTCCGGTCTTCAGCCTGCCGGCGATCGACAGGTAGTGGCCCTGGTTGGTGCTGTTGGGATCGGCCTGGAGCGGAATGAAAACGTCCGCCGGGGGATCCGGGTCGAAGTCAGCCGCCAGCACACCGATGATTTCATACGGGTCGCCGTTCACCCCGATCGTCTTCCCTGCGATCTGCGGATCGCTCGCGAAATGGCTCGCCCACAGGGCATGTGAAATGACCGCGACATGCGGCCCCCCCGGCCGGTCCTCTGCCGGCGCGAACGTGCGGCCGATTTCGAGCGGCGCCTGGAAGACCCGGAAGTAGCCGGCCGACACGTGAGCTCCCTTGATCTGCTGCGGCCTGTCGCCGCCCGTCAAATTGAAGGCGGGCGCCTCGGAATCGTAGGCGGCAATCGATTCGAGCGACCCGGCGTGCGACGCGCTCATGAATTTCGGAATCGACTCCGAGCACCCGAATCCGCTCTGAAAGACGCGGCAGACGCGTACGAGCCTCGATGGATCCGGATACGGCAGCGGCTGCAGCAGCACCGCGTTCACCACGGAAAAGATCGCCGCGTTGGCGCCCACGCCGAGCGCCAGCGCGGCAATGGCGACGAGGCTGAACCGCGGATCCTTGAGCAGTGTGCGGATCGCGTATTTCATGACGTGCTCTCCGGAACGATCAGTCGGTGCGAAGCGCGATCAGCGGATCCTGTTTCGTGGCCCGGCGCGCCGGGACGTAGCAGGCGACCAGCGCCACGAAGATCAAGAGCAGCGAGACCGATGCGTACGTGACGGCGTCCGTGGGCGCGACCGCGAACAGCACCGCGCTCATCAGGCGGGCCAGGAGCAACGCGCCTGCGATCCCTGCCAGCACGCCGGCGGCGGCAAGCCCCAACCCCGGACGAACCATCAACTGCAGGATATCGCGCCGCTGCGCACCGAGCGCCATCCGAATGCCGATCTCGCGTACCCGCTGGCTGGCGGCCACGCTCATGACGCCGTAGGTGCCGATTGCCGCGAGCAGCAGCGCGACCGCCGCGAACGCGCTCATGAGCGACAGCACGATCTTCCGGCGTACCGTCGAATCGGCGAGCAGATCCTCCATGGTCCGCTGGCCGAATACCGGCAGCGTCGGGTCGATCCCGTGAATCGTGCGCTCGACGGAGGTGTTCAGCGACGCCGGATCCGTCGACGATCTGTAGAACACCGTGAGCGCGTTGTTCGAACGCTGGAACAGCGGGAAATAGACTCTCGGCGACACCGGCACATCGAGGCCGTCGTCGTGGATGTCGGCGACGACCCCCACGATACGGACGGACTGCCGCCCGAGCGCAAGGCTGCGGCCCACGGGATCCCTCCCCGGCGACTGGGTTCTCGCGAGCGTTTCGTTGACGATCGCGACCGGCTCCGCGCCCGCGATGTCGGCCTGAGTGAACCCGCGGCCGCTGAGGATCGGCGAACGCAGCGTCGCGAAATAGTCAGGGCTCGCGACTTGGAATTGGGCGCGCCGGAGGTCTCCAGGCGCGGTCGATTCGCCAAGAAAGGCGAACCGCTGCGTCACGCCGGAGCCGCTGAACGGGGTCCGGTTGCTCGCGCTCATCCCGACGGACTGAACACCAGGCAGCGCGCGCACCCGGCGCAGCACTTGCTCGATGTACGCGTTCCGCTGGGCGGGGGTGGCGTACGGGTTTTTGGACGGATCGTTCGGAACGGGAATCCAGATCTGGGCGAACCCGACGTGGGCGGGATCGAGGCCGGGGTTTACGTGCAGCATGCTCCAGAAGCTGCGCACGAGCAGACCCGCGCCGACCAGCAGCACGAGCGACGTCGCAATCTCCGTCGCGACAAGCGCCGCGCGGAAACGCCGTTCGCCGCGTGCTTCGCCCATGCCGCGTCCGGCGTCTTTCAGGTTGCCGCCGGGATTCACGCCCGACACCTGCAGCGCCGGCAGGATGCCAAAGAGCACACCGGCCGCGATCGAGAGCGCGAGGGCGATCGCCACCATTCCGGCGTCGAAGTGCACCTCGGCCAACCGGGGAAGATCGGACGGCAGCATCGCGACAATCCACGTTTTCACCCATGTGAGTGCGACGAGCGCCGCCGCGCCGCCCAGCAGCGCGACGACGAGGCTCTCGACGAGGAGCTGGCGCACGAGCTGCGCGCGGGTCGCGCCGATCGCGCGGCGCACCGCGATTTCACGCGTGCGGCTCGACGCCCGCGCGAGCGTGAGGTTCGCGATGTTCACGCACGCGATCAGCAGCAGGAGCGCAACCGCACCCATGAGCACCGTCAGCGTGGGACGAATGCGATTCGTCAGCTCGCTCTGGACGCCGTCGAGGCGCAGCGTCCATTGCACGCTTGCGGGATAGTTCGCCGGATAGGCGGCTCGCAGTTCCGCCGCGAATGCATCCAGTCGTTCCTGCGCCTGCTCGAGCGATAGTCCCGGTTTCAGGCGTCCCATGACGCCGGGGATGAAGTTCTGCTGGCGTTGCGGCGTGCTCGGGAACGGCGGTGCTGCGAAGCCGCACGCACTCCACATCTCGACCTCGCCGCGCACCGTTTCGCCCGGGTGCCGGAAATCGCGCGGCATCACACCGACGATCGTGTAGGTGTCGGTGTCCATGATGACTTTCCGTCCAATCACGTCACGCGAGGCCCCAAACGCCCGCCGCCAGAGGCCGTCGCTGATGACGACCGGATCCGAGAATCCGGGAACGCCGTCCGCCGGCCCGTACACTCGCCCGAGCTGCGCAGCCGCGCCCAGTAATTGAAAGTAATTGGGGCTCGTGACCAGCACTTCGATGCGTTCGGGCTGCGCGCCGCCGAGAAACGACGCGCTTACCGGCCACAGCGCCGTCACCCCCTCGAAGATGCCCGCACGGTGCTGCAAATCATCGAGTTCGGGTTGCGAGATGCCGATGTTCCTGCCGCCGGTCGTCGTCACATCGGCCGTCACACGCACGAGGCGATCAGGGTCTGGAAACGGCAGCGGACGAATCAGAACCGCATGAACAACCGTGAAGATCGCCACGTTCGCGCCGATTCCAAGCGCGAGCGTCAGGGCGGCGATCGCCGTGAAGCCGGGCGATCGCAGCAACCGTCGCACGGCGTGTCGTAAGTCGCGAAAGATCGCTTCCATGGCGAGGCCGCCATGTAAATCTCGTGCCGATGGGGGCTGACGCTAAACGGCTGAACGGACGATACTTGCCAGATCGTGAACTATCGGCACTGCTCGCTTCCAGGACGCGGTTGCCCGGAAGCGGACAATGCCGGCTGGCCGCGGCACCCATGCCGCGTCACAATAGCGGCATGACAGACCGGGACACCGTCTACCTCGAGGGCGATCCAGACGTGGATAGCACGCGGCGACACATGGAGCGCGTGCTGAAAGGCTCGCCGGGCCCGCGGCGCTGGCCCTGGTTCGCAGCGGCGCTCGGCGGCGGCGGCCTCTGGATGTTGTGGCGCATCGGCCAGGGCGCGGCGCGCGCGCGCGAATCAAGCGACGACGTGACGCCGTCCGGAACGCCGAAACCGTGAATCAAGCCCGCAACGTGGAACGTCGCGTTCTGAACTACTGGACCCGTGATTCCGGTGTAATGGTCGCGTCGACGCCATGTTGTTTGAGCGACGCGTTCAACGCCGGAAGCGTGGTATCGGTGATCTCCTTGTACTCCGCCCCAATCGCCGCGAGCTCCTGTTTGAACCCGTTGTTGACGGCGACCTGCTGATCGGTCGGCCCGAGGTCGCCGCCTCCGGAGCCGCCGCCCGGAGTCCCCACCATTTGTCCGATCATCCAGCTGATACGCTCGTACAGCTGAACGGGCTGCCGGAAAGCGTCCTCGCTGCGCCCGGTGTTGCGGAGGTCGATCATCCTGGCTTCGAGCGTGCTCATGCGCGCTTCCGCCGTCTTCACCTGCTCGAGGACCGCCGATTGCTGCGGATCGGCACCGAGCTTCTCCATCAGATCCTGCGACTGCTTCCGCATCGACTCGAGGCCGTTGCCCATTCGCGCCACATCGTCGATTTCCGCCAGCACTTGCCGCGTGAACGCGACCTGCGCCTCGATGGACTGCTGCGTGCCAGGCGATTTCGGGTCCGGCAGCACCGTGAGCTGCGCCGTCTGTTCGGTCGCGCCCGCCTTTGCGTGCACGGTGTACGTGCCCGGCGGCACCACCGGGCCCGCCGGCGGAATGCGCGTGCCGTACGCCGCATACTGACGCCTCGCCGGCGCCCACGGCTCGTACAGCGGTGGCGTCTGCATCGTGATGGACGAGCCGCTCTCGTACCGCAGGTCCCACCACACGCGATTGAGACCCGGATGTCCGTCGACGGTCAGCGTTCGAATCGTGGCGTCGTCTGGTCCGGAGATCGTGATCTTTACGCCTGGCGTCGCAGATTCGATTGAGAAGTTGATGTCCGCTCCGTAGGGTGCATTCTCGCCCTGAACGTGCGCATCCGGCTCGCTCTCGCGGCCGTCCGCCGTGGAACGGAAGCGGTACGCAGGACGCGGCGCAAACAGATGAAACGCCTCCGACTGTGACGTGTCCCAGGATCTGAGCGGCGTGATGTCGTCCAGGATGTAGACACCGCGCCCGTGGGTGCCGATCACGAGGTCGTTGAAGGTCGGCTGCACCTGCATCCAATAGACCGGCGCAGGCGGCAAGTCGTTCCGGATACGCGTCCAGTGCCCGCCATCGTCCCACGTGACGTACAGCGCGTTATCGGTCCCGAGGTACAACATGCCCCTTCGCACCGGGTCCTCGACGATGATGTGCGCGCTCGAGTTGACGCCCTTCGGGATGCCGGACGAGATGAGCTTCCACGAGTTTCCGTAATCGGACGTCTCGTACACGAACGCGTCGTAGATTCCTTCGTGCTGCAGGTTCTCGACGACGTACGCCGTGCCGGCGTCGAACTTCGACGGCGCCACGCTCCACACCGTCCCCCACGGCGGCAGATTCGGGATGTTCTTCGTGACGTTCGTCCAGTGTGCGCCCGCATCTTTCGTGACGTTGACCTGCCCATCGGTGCTGCCCGTCCAGATCACGCCTGCTTTCACCGGCGACTCGGCGATCGCGTACAACGTTGCGCCGTCGTAGGTCGTCAGATTGTCGGAGGTGATGCCGCCGGAATTTCCCTGATGCGATTCGTCGTTCGTCGTCAAATCAGGGCTGATCACCTTCCAGCTCTGGCCGCCGTTAGTCGTCATGAAGACGACCTGCGCGCCGACGTAAACGCGGTTATGGTCGTGCGGCGAGATCGCGATCGGCGTAATCCAGTCCCACCGGTACTTCATGTCGGCCGGCGCCCAGCCGTAACTCGTGATCGGCCATGCGCTCACGTCGCGCGCCATCCCGTTCTTGTAGTCCATGCGGACGATGCGCCCGTTGTCGCAGCCGGACCACACGATGTCCGGATCGACGGGATCCGGCACGGCGAAGGCGTCTTCGCAACCGCCGGTACCCGTCCAGTTGCCCACGCCCATGCCGCCGCGACCGCCGCCCCCGCGGTTGGGGCCGCGGAAGCTCGATTTGTCCTGAATGTTCCCCATCACGTTGTACGGCACGGCGTTGTCGGCCATCACGTGATAGACCTGCGAGATCGGCAACAGGAAGTGGCGATAGGAGGCGGCGTGGTTATCGCTGATCGCAACGCCGGCATCGTTGGCGACGAGGATTCGGTTCGTATTCGTCGGGTCGATCCAGACGTCGTGGTTGTCTCCGCCGGGCGCAGAAATCGGCGCGCCGCCTTCGGCCGCGCCTGCCCCGCGTCCACGACCGCCTCCACGTCCTCCGCCGGCGGCTGCGGCGCCGCCGCCTGCTCCCCCGCCACGGCCCGGCTGAAACACCGTCGTGCCGCCGTCGCGCGACATCGTGAAGCCTACTGACGGGAAATACAGCAGGTTCTCGTCGTCTGGTGATACGGCCATGCGCGTGTAATACGGCGCGCGCTCCGCCGGCATGTGCGACTGGTTGACGAGTTCCCACGTCGCGCCGCGATCGTTCGATCGGTACAAACCCGGCGCGGGAGCGTCCTGCACAAGTGCGTAGACGCGATTCGGATTGCTCGGCGCCACGGCGACCGCGATCTTGCCGAGCGGATGATCCGCGTCAGGCAAACCGTGGCCGCTGACCCTGTTCCACGTGGCGCCGGCGTCGTGCGAAATGTAAACGCCGCTGCCGGGACCGCCGCTGTGCAGGTCGTAGCGATGAATCGTCAGTTGCCACATCCCTGCATAGAGCGTTCTGGGATCACGCGGATCCATCGCCAGATCCGAGCAGCCGGTGTTCTCGTCCACCGCGAGGACCTGTTTCCAGTTCGCGCCGCCGTCCGTCGTGTGAAACACGCCGCGCTCAGGCTGTGGACGGAACGCCTGGCCAATCGCGCAGACGTAGACGTCGTTCGCGTCCGCCGGATCGATGACAATGCGCGCGATATGGCCCGTGTCGTCGAGCCCCATGTGCTGCCACGTACGACCAGCGTCCGTCGATTTGTAGACGCCGTCGCCGAGCGTGTAGTACGGGCGAATCAGCCAGGGCTCGCCCGTGCCGGCCCAGACCGTATCGTGTGCGGATGGCGCTACCGCCAGGGCACCGACGGCGGACACGTCCTTGTCGTCGAAGACCGGGCGCCAGGTGATGCCGGCGTCTGTCGTCTTCCAGATCCCGCCGTCCGCCGCGCCCGCATACACGGTCATCGAATCGCCGGGCACGCCCGTTATCGATGCGACCCGATTGCCTTCGGGGCCGAGCGGCCGGAAATGGAGCGCACCCAGTCCATCTGGACCGCCGTCGGCTGGCGCTTGCGGGCCGCCGCGACCACCGCGCTGCGCATACGCACCGGTGCTGATGAAGAGGAGGATGAACAGGGTGGCAAAGACATGACGCATGGACGCGCTCCTGCGCGAGAGTGTGTACCGGGTCGAAAAGGCGGTCAAGGGTGTCCGCGCGGGTGAACTCGCGGGAGGATGCGAGAGCGGGACCCGGACGGCAGGGTCGAGGCGAGGACCCGGCGCACTGTGGTGCAGCAGCCGGGTGTCCAGTCGGCTATTTCGTCCGCCTGCGACCGACTGATCGCGGTGGATCCAGCGATTCGTACAGCGCGGCGAACATCGCCATCCCGTGCGTCAGCAGATCATCGTCCTTCTGGTAGGTCGCGCGCAGCCCTTCGACCATACGCGCAACGACCGGCGCCTCGGGAACGTGGTACCGGTCGTCCTTGAGATCGACGTCGTGCACCAGCTTGCCGATTTGGCGAGTGCGTCCGTCCACGATCCCGAAGTGGTCGCACAAGACTTCGAACGTGCAGCGATCGCCCTGATGGCCGAAGGGGACGCCAAACATGTCGAAGGCGACGCGTCTCCTGTCGGTCGCGCGCGGCGGCTCCGTGGCGAAGGCGAAGCGCGCCGACGGATCGACAAACCGCCGGATCAGCCACGCCGAGGACATCCGGTCGACGCCGGGGCGCGGCCGTGTGACCCAGATACGGCCGCGATACGTCCGACGTGTCGAGTCCGCTGTGGATACGGTAGTCATTCTGTCCTCCTGGAGCGGCGGCGAGATGCGGGCCTCGAGCCGCTCGATTGCTGCGATGGCTCTGTCACGGGCGTCCACCGGAATCAGCTCCATCGCGTCGAGGCGTCCGATTTCGTCGCGACCGGCGCGCAGCGCGCGCTCCGCGTCGAGCCGGGGAGCGCCTCCCGGGCGCGACCTGATCCCGCGCAGGACCTTCTCGACATGGCTGGTCACCGCGTCGTATCCAGCGGCGCGCTGCTTCAGGAACGCGGCGCGAATGCTCTCGTCTTCGTCCGCGGTCACCGCGTCGGCGGCCATGATCGACGCCTGCCCCTTTGCTGCGATCACCTCGGCGCGCAGCCACTCGAAATCCTCACGCGCCTGCGGCGTATTCGGCAGCGCGTAGACCGAATTCTTGATGGCCACGCTGCCGAGTTGCTGCAATCGCCGCCACGTCATCATGCGGGCCGCCGCCGGACGCGTGGGCAACTGCAGCAGCAGCAACAGCCAGTTCGGCGAGCGCTCAGTGGTCATCGGGTGAGCCGTTCGAGCGCCGCGCCGAGACGATCGAGATCCTCGGCGGTGTTGTAGAGGTAACAGGACACCCGTGCCGCGGCCCGTGCGCCAAAGCGCTCGAGTAGCGGCAGCGCCGCCATGTCGCCTGCGCGAATGGCGATCCCGTCTTCGTCGAGCGCTTTGACGATCGTGGACACGTCGACGCCGTCGATGGTGAAGCAGAACACGGGCACGCGGCCCGCGGCTGCCGTCGAGCCAATGAGCCGAAGGCCTCGGATTTCAGCGAATACCTCGAGAGCACGTGTGGTCAGCAGATGTTCGTGCGCTGCCGTCGCGCTGCGACCGGCGGCGGCCAGGTACGCACACGCTGCCGCGAGTCCAATCGGCCCTGAGACATTCGGCGTACCGGCCTGAAACTTCTGTCCATCGTGTTCGAGCACTTCGCTGTCGACCGTCACCTCGTGCGCCATGTTGCTGCCCAGCTGATAGGGCGGCATGGCGTCGAGGATTTCGCGGCGCGCCCAGGCCACGCCGGTCGCCATGGGCCCCAGCATTTTGTGGCTTGAAAACACGAAGAAATCGCACCCGAGCGCCTGCACGTCAATTGCCAGGTGAGGCGCGGACTGTGCGCCATCGACCAGAACGCGTGCGCCCGCACTTCTCGCGAGGCGAACGATCTCCTGGACTGGATTCACGATGCCCAGAACGTTCGATACGTGGCTGACGGCGACGACCCTGCTGCGGGCCGAAAGCACCCGTTCGAGATCCGCCAGATCCAGCTGCCCGTCGTCCCGCACGCCGAACACACGAATCGTCGCGCCGGTCCGTCTGGCCACCGCCCGCCACGGCAGCCAATTGGAGTAGTGCTCGGCAAGGGAGAGCACGATTTCATCACCGCGGCGAAGATGCGTGCTGCCCCAGGACGAGGCGAACAGGTTGATGCCTTCGGTCGTGCCGCGCGTCCAGATGATTTCACGCGGATCGGCGTTGATGAAGCGGGCGACCGACGCGCGCGCGCTGGCGTACGCCTCCGCCGATTGCCGAGCGAGCGTGTGCAGCCTGGAGGAGGGATTCGCGTTGATCGTCCGGTAGTAGCCGGACACAGCGTCAATCACCTGCGTCGGGCGTAACGTCGTCGCCGCCGAATCCAGGTACACCAGCCGTTTGCCGTTCACCCGCTGGTCGAGTGCCGCGAAATCGGACCGCCATGCGGTGTTCGCGGATTCCTGCGCTGCAGCGACCGCATTCTCGAATCGCAGCGCGCCGACGGCGGCCGCGACGCCCTGCAGCCAGGTTCGGCGGCCAATGACTTCACCGCTGACGTATTGATGCATATATCACCTTAGTAAGTTATATCTATAACACAACTAACTGAGTGCACGGCAGGAACATTTTCGAGACTTCCGCGCCGGGCGGTCAGGCCCTGCGGGCCGGCCGTTTCAGCCTGGCCGATACACGCGTCGAGAACGTGCAGGCGCCCAGGTGGGCGAGCCGGTACGCGCTCGGCTATGATCTGGATCGCATGCCTTCGATCGAGGAAAAATTCGCGAAACTGGGCACCGACCACGCTCCCGGCCAGGAAGTTCGACAGGTCGACGATGCAGCCGATGCGTCGCTGCGAGGAGATCCCCTTCCTGGAGTGCCGGTCGATTTTTCGCACGGGGACGTCAACGAAACGGCGTTCGGCCCCACACCGGGTGCCTTGGAGGAGTTCGTCGAAGGAGTGCACCGCGGCGGCCCTCAGGCTTACACCGAGTACCGTGGCGGCGCGGAACTCCGCGAGCGCCTCGCCGGGAAACTCGCGACGTTCACCGGACGGCCGGTGTCCTCGCAGCGCGAGCTCATCATCACGCCCGGCACTCAAGGGGCGTTGTTTCTCGCGATCGGAGCCACCGTCACAGCCGGCGACCGCGTGGCCATTGTGCGCCCCGACTACTTCGCGAATCGCAAGCTCGTCGAATTCCTCGGCGCCGAGATCGCGCCGGTGCGGCTGGACTATCTCGGTCACACGGACCGCGCCGGGCTCGACCTCAATCAGCTCGAGGACGTCTTCAAATCCGGTGTCAGGACCTTTCTCTTCTCCAATCCGAACAATCCCGTCGGCGTGATCTATTCGCCAGCCGAGATCGCAACGATCGGCCAATTGGCCGGCCGGTATGGCGTCACGGTCATCGTCGACGAACTGTATTCGCGCCTGCTGTACGCGGGACAGACATACACGCACCTGCGCGCGACGGCTGCTGACAGCGACAACGTCGTGACCATCATGGGGCCGTCGAAGACGGAGTCGCTCAGCGGGTACCGACTCGGCGTCGCGTTCGGTGCGGCGCGTCTCATCGACCGGATGGAAAAACTCCAGGCCATCGTCTCGCTGCGCGCGCCGGGGTATTCGCAGGCGGTGCTGCGAGGGTGGTTCGAGGAGCCGCCCGGGTGGCTCGCCGAGCGGACCGCGCAGCATCAAGCCATTCGGGACGATCTGATGCGCATTTTCCTGAATGTGCCGGGTCTTGCGATCCGGACGCCGGAGGCGGGCAGCTATCTCTTCCCGAGGCTGCCACGGCTCTCGCTGCCGCTTCACCAGTTCGTGCGCGCACTGCGAGTGCAGGCCGCAGTGACCGTGACCCCCGGCACTGAATTCAGCCCGGATGCGACGGACAGCATCCGCCTCAACTTCTCGCAGAATCACGACGCGGCGGTCAAGGCCGTCGAGCGCATCGCGCAGATGATTGCGCGTTACAGGACCGTATGACGACTCGCAACTCGTTCACCAGTGACAAGACGCCGCCGCCTGCCGGCGCGTACAGCGTGGCGATGGAGGCTGGCGGCCTCGTGTTTCTCGCCGGACAGACGCCGCGCGATCGCGACAACGTCCGGCACGGCGACAAGCCGTTCGCGGTGCAGGCCCGCATGGCGCTCGACAACCTCGAAGCCGCGGCGAACGCGGCGGGGCTGTCGCTGAAAGACGCGGTCCGGGTCGGCGTGTTCCTTCGAGACCTGGCGAACGCGAAGGAGTTCGACACGATCTACCGCGAGTACGTCTCCGAGCCGTTCCCCGTGCGAACGCTGACCCAGTCGAACTTTCTCGGTTTCGCTATCGAGGTCGACGCGGTCCTCGCGCGGCGATAGGCTGCCGGCTTTCTCTGTTAGCGATCTCTACGAACGTGCCGGGCGCAGCCACGACGTTTCGACGTTCGCACCCGCAGTCCGGCAGTGCGCGGCTGCCCGAGATCATCGGCGTGGCTGCGGCAGTGGCATCCGCCTTCGGCGGCCAGTGGCTCCTCTCCGGAGCGAACCCCATTATTGTCGGCGAAGGCGCGAGACAATCGGTCGCAGGCGCGATGTTGACGGCGGGTGCGCTGCTGTTCGGCGTGACCACCCGGTCACACGGTGGCACCCTGCAGCTGAATTTCGCCGACGCTGCCGACGTCCGTGAACTTCGTCTGGCGCAGCCGCGCGCTCTCCTTCAGATCATTGCAGTGACGTTAAGCGCAGGCGTCGTGATCGCGTTCGCGGTTATCGGCGAGCGTCCGGCGATCGTCGCCGGCTGGCTGGCGAGCATCGCGGCATTACTGTTCGCTCAGGTCCAGAACGCTCCAGCAGCGCAGCGAGAACGCGTTCGCGAGGACTGGACGTATCCGGCGGGACTGGCGACTCTGCTGATCATCGCCTTGGTGACGCGTGTCTATAAGCTGACGACGCTTCCCTACAACGTCGACGGCGATTTCGCGAGCGTAGGGCTCGCGGCCCGCGCCTTTGCCAAGGAGCATCAGCACATTTTCGCTTATGGCTGGGCCGGGGTCCCTATGTTGGGGTATATCCCGCCGGCGTTGACGATGACGCTTTTCGGCGACGGGCTCGCAGGACTGAATTCGTCCGGCGTGATCGAAGGGCTCCTCATGATCGTCGGCGTCTATCTTTATGGGAGATATCTATGCGGGCCGCGGCTGGGGCTCATGGCGGCGGCACTCCTGACCGTCTCGTATACGCATCTGGCGGTGAGCCGACAATCCAGCTACATCGATCCCGCCGTTTTTCTCCTCTACGCACTGTATTTCCTGTTGATCGGCGTTTCTGAAGGCCGACGGCGCATGCTGGTTGTGAGCGGCGTCCTTGCGGCCCTCTGCTTCGAGATGTACTTCTCGGGCCGCATTGTCGTGCCAATCGCGGGCTTCATGCTGCTGTACCTGCTGCTGTTCCACGGCGGCTGGCTGCGAACCGGCTGGCGGCTGGTCGGTTTGTGGGGCCTTGCAGTCCTGATCACGCTCGGGCCGATGCTGGTCGTTTTCGTTCGCGACAGTGACAACTTCATGACGCGAACGCGTCAGGTATCAATCCTGAACTCCGACATCCTCAAACATGAGCGATCGGTGTATGGAACCGACTCGGTGCCACGCATCATGTTCGAGCAGGCACGCCGCGCCGCGCTGCTGTTTTCCTACTATCCGGATACGGGCACGCAATACAGACTCGGGGTCCCGTTCCTTGACGCGTTTACGGCTCCGCTGTTCGCGTGCGGAGTCGGCTACGCACTGTTCCGATGGCGACGGCCAGGGTACGTAATGCTGCTCGGCTGGACGGCGCTCGGGGTCCTCGCCTGCGCGTTGACCGCGAACCCGCCCTTCTGGCCGCGGCTGATCGTGCTGCTGGCACCAGCGACGATCCTTGCGGCGCTCGCAACGAACCGCTTGTACGAGCTGGCGATTCCGGGCCACGGCACGGACCGATATCACATCGGCTTTCTCCGTCGGTTCGTAACGGTCCTGTTGCTGGCCTGGCTGGGGACTCAGAACTGGAATCTGTACGTCGCCGGCACGAATCGTTGGGTGACGACACGGACGCGGATCGCGCGCTATCTTGCTGAGCGGACCGCTGAAAGTCGCACGTACCTCGTGTCGCACGAATTCTCGTGCCGCGATCGCGAGTTCCAATTCCTGGTCCCCGGACGGTGCGACGGCGATCTCACCCCCGACCAGCTGGAGAGCAATCCCGCGGGCATGAGCGCAGCGACGTTGGTGATTTTTACCTCCGAATACTCCGCGCTGTTTCACCGGCTCGAGCAGCGGTACCCCGCCGCGACTGCCGAGACGCATGCAGGAACGCCATCTAACGGGGAACCGTTCTACATACTCCACCTGCGATGAGCACGCCCCGAACGGGCGGGCGCGCCTCTATCGAGGGAAGGGACAGGTGAGTACGACGAACCCGCAATCGTCGCAGCGTGTCCGCGGTGCAATCCTGAGGCGGGGAGGCCCGCACGAAGGCTGCAGCAGTCGCACCCACTCTTCATCCAGACGATCACGCGTCCCGACGCCGCGTGCGCGCAGCTGCTCCTGGTTCTCGATACCGGTCTGGAGGATATAGACGACACGCGACCACCCGGACTGCGCGCCGCGATCACCCGCGTCCGCCGGGATCCCTGGCCAGCGGTAGAAAAACGCGTCGGCGGGTACGGACGCGGACGCGAGCGCCGGCTGATCGACGAACGATTGCAGGTCGTACTCGGGGGTCGCGACGCGCCATAACACGGGCGCTCGCGACGGGTCCCGCAGAACGTCCGAAAGCAGGTACGTGAGTTTCGCCGACCCGTAGTTGTGCCAGAGGCGAGCAACGACAATCGTACCCGGCGTCAGTTCAGCGCGCACGCGCTGCACCAGGAGCGATTCGTTCGGGATCCCTTCGTGCCACCACACACCGGAAAACCACAACCAGCTCGTTCCGCAGAACCAGAGGGCGATGCCGATCGCCGCGAGGGGCCGGACGACCAGTCGAATGGGCGTATCGTGCCGGCTGATAGCGTCGAAGAATCGCGCCCCCGCGGCGGCTGCGAGCACGAGAAGAGCGGGGAACAGCATCGCAGAGCGCTTCGGAAACGCGTGGTCGGAGAAGATCGCCGGAATGATCCCGGCGGCTATCCAGGAGAGGACGATCCTGTCGCCGAGACTCCGCTGACGTGACGCGACCAGCAGCCAGGCCCCCGCCAGCACGAGGGCGGCAACGATCCAGGAAATCGACCGTGACGGCAGGTCCGGGACGGGCACGAAGATGTCCTGGTGAAACACATAACGGAGTTTGACGAACAACCCGGCGATGACGTCGCCGGTCAGCGCTGCCGCGTGGCGAAACACCCCTCCAACAGAGAGGGGTTCACCCGCCGGGGAGGCCACTGCCACTCGCGTTCCAAGCTGTGTGAAATACGCCTCGAGCGTCGCGGCCCTCGCGCCAGGCATTCTCGTCATCATGGGGCCTGCGAGCCAGCCGGCGAGACCCGCCGCGAGCAGGGCAACCTTCGGCATGAGCCCGGGCACGCGCTCGCGGCGCAAGACCGTGATGACGAGTACCAGCACGGGAATGAAGGCAGCGGTCTGCCCCGACGGATACTGATGCCACGTCACCGCCATGAGTATCGCGAGCAGCACGAACCAGCGAGTCCCTCGCGCAGCGAACGCGCGGAGCGAGACGAGCGCGATTAACAAGGCCGGCCACGCCGTCACCCCGTGCGGGTGCACGTCCGTCCGGGCCCACCCGATCTGGAGGGGATCGAGCATGTAGAACACACCCGAGAGCACCGCGGCCGTTCGTCCGTAGGCGTGCAGCGTGAAGAGATAGAGCAGCGTCAGCGTACAGAGCGCGACGGCGGCACTGCTGAACCGGATCGCGAGCACCGTCGGCCCGAGGATCTTGATCGATAGAAAAACCGGAACATAGAACAGATACCCGAGCGGCGCCCACGGGCCGTCTACCCCGGCGTTCCCGAGCGGGATTCCTGCCAGCCGCGTCGCCGCCAGGTAATAGGGCGCCAGCTCTCCTTCGAACACGTCCGTGATCCGATTCAATGCGTAGAACCGGAGCACCGCAGCCGCCGCGGTGAGGACGATGAGAATCGCCACATCCCGCCATCCAAACGAGGCTCTCGTGAGTGAATCCGAGCGGAGCCGACGAAGCGCAAGAAGTCCGACGACCGCGCACAGAACGACACCGATCGCGATGCGGTGAAGGAGAAACGCCGCCTCGGCCAACACGGCGAGGCTCACGACAGCCAGGATCGCGACGTCGTCTGGAGCCAGACGCCGGCGCGCCGAGCGGTACGCGGCCAGACTCGTCGCGATCGTACAAGCGCATACGAGAGCGACGGACCACCATACCTGCGCGATGAGAAGGCCGCCCACCCGGATCGTCAGTGATATCAAAGGGTCGAAGCGAAGGGTCGAGAGCCCCCGCGCGTCCTGGTGACCCATGACGACAGCGATGATCAACAGCCCGACCGCAAGCACCACCAGCCACAGCATCAGCGGAACGGCGGTACTGGATGCAGGTCCTGGTCGGAGCTCGGCCTGTTCGCCGCGTGAACCCAGCGACTCCGCCGAATGCATATTCAGAGGACGGCCAGCGCGCGGAACATGGATGTGAGCGTTCGGTAGCTTACAGCACCTTGCGGCCGAACCGGCCAGCAGTCTCGTCGGCGTGATGCTAATGTGTCACGCGACCGTGCCTCTACCGCTGCGCGCTCCTGGCTTCTTTCAGCCCCGCCCTGGTCGCCGTGAGCTGGCGGCCGTCGTGCTCATGGTGTGCCTGGCCGCGGCATTCCGACTGTCGGGCCTCGACTGGGACGACAGTCACCACCTGCACCCCGATGAACGCTTCCTGACAATGGTCGCGACGGACGTTCGCCTGCCCGGCAGTCCCCGCGAGTACTTCGACACGCCGCGATCGCCGCTCAACCCGTCGAACGTAGGCCGTAGCTACTTCACGTACGGCACGCTGCCGCTTTTTCTCGTTCGTGCGACGGGCGAAGCTCTGGGCCTGGCTGACTACGATCACATCGCGCTCGTCGGGCGCGCGGCAGCGGCGCTGTTCGATCTGGCAACGCTGCTCTTCGCCTGGATTCTCGCGAGACGGCTCGGCGGGATTCGTGGCGGTCTGGTCACAGTGGCACTCCTCGCCTGCAGCGTGATCTCGATCCAGCAAGCGCACTTCTTCACCGTCGACAGTTTCGCCGCATGCTTCGCGACGGCTGCGTTGATGATGCTGGTCGCCACCTCGCTGGGGGCGGGGCTGTCCGCTCACGCGGCATTCGGTGCAGCGGTTGGTCTCATGCTCGCCTGCCGGATCAACCTGCTCGTCCTGACTGGCGTATACCCGCTCACGCTCCTGGTCCTGCGCGTGCGCGACAGGGTCAGCCTGCCTCGGATCGCCAGCGGCGCCCTCCTCTCGACTGTGGCCGGCGCAATCGCATTTCGCGTTTGTCAGCCCTACGCGTTTGCCGGTCCGCTCTGGGGCATGCCGCGGCTTGCGCCCGATTTCGTACAGAGCATGCGGACCATTCTGGCCTTCTCGACGGGCGCTGCGGATTTCCCGCCGAGCGTGCAGTGGATCGGCCGAGTGCCTGTGCTGTATCCAGGATGGAACCTGTTCGTCTGGGGTCTCGGTCCGGCGTGGGGAGTGGCCGCGCTTGCAGCCGTCGCATGGGCGCTTCTCCATCGACCCACGGGAGATGATCGCCGCGAACGGACCGCACACTGGACGCTCGTCATCTGGGCAGCGACGCTCTTCTTCTTCCAGGCTACGCAGTTCGTAGCGACGCTCCGCTATTTCCTGCCAGTCGTTCCACCACTTGCCGTGGTCACGGGCTGCTGGCTCGCGTCCGCGCGGGGGCGCGTGCGCATCACGATTGCGGCAGCGGTCGTCCTGCTGACGGCCGCGTGGTCAGTCGCGTTCACGTCCGTCTACCGCCATCCGCATACACGCGTGTACGCGTCGGAGTGGATTTATGACGCGCTGCCTCCTGGCACGACGATCGCCACCGAGCACTGGGATGATGCGCTTCCGCTCGCGCTGGGTCGACAGACGATCGATCAGTACGAACACGTCGAGCTGACGCTCTACGACGAAGAGAACGAAGCGAAGCGCGCGGCCTTGATTGCCGCGCTCGACAGGGCCGACGCCATTGTCCTGTCGAGCAATCGCCTGTATCGATCGATTCCGCGCGCACCCTGGCGGTACCCCGTCGCGCGCCGGTACTACGAACTGCTGTTCGCCGGCAAGCTGGGATTCCGCCTCGAACACGTCTTTGCATCCTACCCGCGCGTCGGCCCGATCGAGATCAATGACGACGAGGCGGAAGAGGCATTCACGGTCTACGACCACCCGAAAGTCCTCGTGTTCCGGAAGACCTCTGCGTACATGCACGATCAGGTCGTCGCAGAGCTCGCCATGGTTTCGCTCGCGCAATTGCGCCCGGCGACGCCGCGCGCGGCATCCGCGCTGTTCCGACAGATGCGGCCCACCGACGTCGCTCTTCCAGGCGAGGCCGCGGTGCGCTCACCAATACCGTCCGCCGCGATGGGATCTGCCGAAGCGACGGCTCGGTGGGTCCTGTCATTCGAAGCGGTCGCGCTGTGCATCTGGATTCTCGGCGCTGTGTGGTGGCGACAGGTCTGGCCCGACGCCGGCTACGCGCTGGCCAAGGTTCTCGCGTGGGTGGCCCCCGCCACGATCGTGTGGCTGCTCGCGGCATATGGGATGGCGGACGTGGGTGTGCGGACGGCCCGCGGCGTGGCTGTGGCCATCGCCGCGTCTGCTGGGATTGCCGCGTGGCGCAACCGCGTGATGTTCCGCGCCTGGCTGGCTGGTGATGGCAGGCCGTCGGCGCTCATGGTCGAAGCCGTATTTCTCGGCGGATTCCTCCTCGGCCTCACGGCGCGCGCCTGGACGCCGGCAGTCGCATGGGGGGAGAAGCCGATGGACTTCGCCATTCTCAACGCGATCCTCCGCTCCCCCGCCGTTCCCCCCGCGGACCCGTGGTATGCGGGAGCATCGCTGAATTACTTCTACTTCGGTCACTTCGCGGCGGCGGTACAGTCGCTACTGAGCGGAGTTCGTCCCGAGATCGCGTTCAATCTCGCGGTCGCGACCGTCGCGGGTCTGCTGGCCGTTGCGGGCCTGATGGCCGGCCGCCAATTGTCGGGTCGGCTGAAGGTGGGCGGGTTCGCAGCCGCGGCATTGCTGCTGATGGGGAACTTCGCCGGACCGCGACTCTTCTTCTCTACACCGGCGGCCCGCCGCGGCTTCGATTACTTCTGGGCGACATCCCGCGTCGTACCCGGAACCATCAACGAATATCCGCCGTGGACGCTCGCATTCGCCGATCTGCACGCGCATCTGCTGGCGATGCCGCTGGAGGTCGCACTCGTCGCGCTCGGCCTCACCTGGATCGCGCTCACCGGCGTGCGTTCGATCGCGGTTCGGATGCTTCTCGGTGTGGTGACGGCCTCGATCCTTGGCGCACTGGCGATTACAAGCTCCTGGAGTGCGCTGACGGCCGCCGCCGCACAGTTGGCCTTTCTGCTCACGGCCGCCCGAGCGGGACGCACCGGCCTCCGTGGCGCCGTCGGTTCCGTGACGACGTGGCTGATGATCGTGGCAGGGTCGGTGGTGTTGTTCTCGCCATTCTGGTCACACTACCTGCCGCCGGCGAGCCACTGGGGGCTTGTGCGGACCGAGGCTGCCCGCCTCCGCGACGTCTTCACCGTGTTCGGACCGCTGCTGATTCTCAGCGCGCCGGTACTCCTCGGTGGGACATTTCGCCAGGGACGACCGGTTGTTCGCATTGCCATCGTCGGCACGACGCTGATGCTCGGTGCTGCGGCCGGCCTGCTCCGCTCACCGGCATGCGCACTCTTCACCGTCATCGCCGTCGTCGGCGCCTGGCGCTGGCTGCTGGATATCGATGTAAAGATGCAGGCCGCCGCTGCATGCTTCGCGCTCGCCGGAGCGGTCGGCGTCATGACGGAGTGCGTGTTCGTGTGGGACCGCATGAACACGGTTTTCAAGTTCTATTTGCAGATGTGGCTGCTGATGACGCCTGCGGCCGTGGCGCTCGCCGCGGCCGCTCTCCGCCGGTCGAACGGAAAATGGCGTCTCGGCGTAGCTGCAGGATTCACGCTCGCTGTTGCCGTGGCACTCTTCACAACGACCACCGGAATCGCGGGACTTCTGCGAGAACCACGAGTCGCGAGCCCTCATCCCACGCTTGACGGATTCGCATACCTGCGCGACGGGCGCCCCGCCGAACTCGAAGCCTACACGTGGCTGAACCAGAACGTCGCGGGCATCCCGATCGTGTTGGAAGCGCACGGCCCGTCGTACCAGGAGTTCTCGCGCATTTCGATGAATACGGGACTTCCGACCGTGGTGGGTTGGGAATACCACCTTTTCCAACAGGGACGACCCCAGGGGCAGATCGACGCTCGCGCGGAAGACGTGCGCGAATTGTACGAGACCACGGATGTGGATAAGGCCCGTCAGCTCCTGGACCACTATCACGTCGATCTCGTCGTCGTCGGGCCTCTCGAACGACGAACGTACAAGCGTGAAGGCCTCGCCAAGTTCGATTCGTGGCCGGCGATGCAGCTGTTGTTCAGGAATGCCGCCGTGAGCATTTACGGAATGCAGTCGTTCAGCGCAACGGTACGCACGTCCGTACGTCCAATAGCGCCGTCGGTGTCACTCGGACGGCTGCGCGAGCCGCGAGGAGTCGCGCGGGCCGGCGACGGAACGTTCGCGATTGCCGACTTCGGCCACCGCCGGATAGTACTGGCGGATGCGAGCGGCACGCTTCGCTCGCAGTTCGGCAGCGAGGGCGAAGGGCCTGGCGAGTTCCGCGATCCGTGCGCGGTCGTGTTCGATGACACCGGTGCGATCGTGGTCGCCGACACGTGGAACCACCGGATCCAGCGGCTGACACGCGGCGGACAGACGCTGTCGGAATGGCGCGCTGACCTGTTTGGCCCACGTGGCATCACCCGCGCCGGCGACGGATCGTTCTACGTCTCAGACACCGGCCACCACCGCATCGTCCGGTTCGCCCCCGATGGAACGGCGACCGAGGTCGTCGCTCCCGGGGTGCTCGACAATCCCGTCGGGATTGTCGTGAACACCCGGAACGAGATGTTCGTTGCCGACGTCGGGCACAGCCGGATCGCGGTGTTCACACCCGACGGAACCCTGAAACGTAGTTGGACGATCGCGGGATGGTCCGTGAAGGCCGTCATCGAACCTCAGCTGGCGCTCGGGCCGGATGGAGTTCTGTGGGTCACCGACCCCGCGGGCGCGCGCGTGCTGCTGTTCGATCAGAATGGACGTCCGCTGGGTGTCGGTGAAGCATCGGCACCGCTCGGTATGCCGACAGGCATAGCCGTCAGTGATGCGGCGAGTGCGATGGTCAGCGATGCGCGTGAAAACCGGTTGGTTCGCGTGAGGCGCACGCAGGCCGCGACCGACACACGCTGACCCTGTCAGCGCCGCTCGAATGCCGCACGCTCTGGCAGCCGTCGCGACCAGACGCCCACCCGGAAGTCACCCGCGCGGTAGTACTCCTGCCAGTAATACGCCGGCCGAAGCTGTGCGTCGAGCTTCTCGAACGTTCCCGTCGGCAGCTTGTACTCGGCTTTGAGCCAGAGCACGAAATCGATGCGGTTCTGGAGCAGCCACTGCACGGGGTCTGCCATTTCGCCCGAGTAGAAGCTTCTGACCTGTGCCTCGCGAAGAGAGACGTCGGCACGCAGACCGCGCCACAGCTTTTCGTGCTCCGGCCAGCCCATGAATGCCTGCTGTCCCGAAAACAGCGTCAACGCCGGGGCCGGTGTGAATGCGCCGGTCTCGGGCCGCTGCAGCACGATGCTGCGCGGCTGCACGGCGAGAAACTCGAGGATAACCTTCTCGATGTTGTCGCTCGTGATGGCACCGTCTCCGCTCAACCGTCCGAACTCCGGTTTCGGAGCCGCCAGGATTCGGCCCAGATCGATGCCGAACGCGCAAACGGCGATCAGGACGAGCACGGTCACATAGCGATACACACGGGACCGGGCTCGAACCCCGTACGAGCCCGCGACAAGCAGCGCCGCGGCCTGGATCCACGGCCACCACTTCAAGGTCGTGTTGAAGCGGTTATAAATGCCTCCATACACATCGTCGACCACGAACACTTCCGACATCAGGAACAGGCAGAGCCACAGGAGTGAGGACCAGAGAAGCCATGGCCGCTCGGTTTCGAAAATCAGCGGCAGCAGGATCGCAAGCAATATCGGGTACAGCTGGATCAGTCCGAGCAGCCACGGGACGTGCTCGCCACGCCCGACCAGCCTCAATGCAATCCTGTAGTCGGCGGCTCGATACGCGAACGTGCTCAGGAACGGGTAGCACAAGGCCGCCGTCACGACGAGGCCCGACGCGAGCATGCGCCAGTCGAGCGGCCGACCCGTCGCGGCGCGGTACGCGATCCATGTGAGCACCAGCAGGACCTGGAGCGGCAGCGTCCAGCCGTTTGCAATCGCGCAAAGAGGAATCGTCGCTGTGAGCACGGCTTGAGCGATGCCGGAATCCTGTTCCGCTTCGGCGACAGCGATGCACAGCAGCGCGAGCATCAGCAGATAGAACCCGCTGAGCGGTGGATGGTAGTCGCCGAGATACGTGAGATACGCGAACGTCTCCGATGGCAGCTTGACTACGTCTTTGTCGGGGACGTGCGCCCGCGCAACGAGCCAGCGGCCGAACGCGGTATCGACCATCTGCGGCCGCGCCATGTCGCCGATGAAGCGCATGCTGCTGTACGGCGGCGGATCCTTGAACATGAAGTGCGATGGGATCGTCGCGCCCGTGCCGCCGATCGCGAACGCCGCCACGACGAGCAGAGTGCCGCGAACCGAGCGGCACATGATGTAGGCCGCGGCTCCGGCAGCGGTGATCGTGAGTGCGACGATAACCGTGAAACCGAGGTTATACGCGGTCCCGATCGGAAGCGCGAACACGCGGCCCAGCAGCGACGCGGCGTACTGCTGAAAGCTGTAGTAGACGTCGAACGGATAGGGCGGGTACCACGCATCCTGCGGCGGGAGCCGCGTGCCTGGCCAGTACGAGGCGATCATCGCCATATCGCCGATCTTTTCCGACGAGGCGACGATGCCGGGAAAGGATAACCGCCAGAGAAGCACCCAGGCGAACGCGATGAGGAACAACACCTCCGTTCCGATGTGTTCGATGAGGACGTCGTGTTTGGCGACGACGTACCACACGGCGGCCGCGGTCGTCAGTGGCCAGCACCACCCAAGCCGGCCGAGGCCGACGAAGTGTTCGACGAAGAACAGCAGCAGCGCGACTGCGGCCGGCGTTACGACGCGCGCGAGTGCGTAGCTGCGCGTCCAACGCAGGCCAAGGAGCGCGAGCGCGAGCAGATTGACGTAGACAATCCCGATGGTGAAGGCGGTGGTCGCGAGCCCCAGCATGTATTCAGGGGAGCGGAGCCCCCGGTCTCGAGAGCGCTGTGGAGCTTCGCCCGGGCGCCCACACATGTCGGTCTGCAGCGCGCAAGGCGAGCAGCTCGCCCACGCAGCGTCGGCCGACGCGCGCCCATTTCAGCACGCCTCGCAGCGACTGCTGACCCGCCACGCGCGGAAAGTGCTGTACGTGCACTTCGGCCACGCGGAAGTTCGCCCGGCGCGCGAGCACGGAGACCATGACCATCGGGATGAAGCTTCCCGCCGGAACCACCGAGAGCACCTGGTCGAGCGCGCTTCCTCGCATCAGTTTGTACGGACAATTCGCGTCGGCAATCCATCTGCCCCACAAGGCCAGGTTTACCAGACGCATGAGCGTCGAGATGCCGCTCCGCAGCACGCCGTCCGCGCGGTGATCGCGGATCCCGAAGACGAAATCGTTGCCGGCCCTGCGCTCCCAGAACGCCCAGAAGTCGTCGGGCGTGTGCTGGCGATCGCTGTCGGTGTGAAACACGAACTCGCCGAGCGCACGATCGAGCCCGAACCTCAGCGCAGGGCCGTGCCCGCCGTTGGCGGGAGTACGCAGGACGCGCAATGCCGGCAGCCGTGCCGCGAGCGCCTCGAGTCTGGCCGCGGTGTCGTCGCGGCTGCAGTCATCGACGACGATCATCTCCGCCTCGGGCACGCGCGCGACGACGCGGTCATACCATTCCTGCACACACTGCTCGATGTGCTCACCTTCGTTGTACGCCGGCATGACGATGGACAGCGCCTTCATTGCTATGCTCCTCTGGGCTTGACGCGGTTCACGATATCCGGGCGGTGCAGGGTGACTTCCTCACAGCCGAACGCGAGGTGATTCACGGCTTCGACCCCCTGCATGAACGAGTGGTCCTGATTGGAGACTTCGTACTTCCACGCGCCGAATCGCCCGCGGCTGTAGATACCGTGCTCCGCCAGCGTCTCGAGGAGCGGCATCACCACGCGGTCGCGGGAAAGAAACGGCGTGGGATACCCGTGCGGCGCGACAGTGTGCCATCGGCTGACGATCCCCGACTCGCTCTCAATCACCTTCGCAGCGATCAATCCACGCACGACATCGTCAACCACTCGGTCGGCGTCCACGGGCTTGACGGGGGACTCGGAGACCTCGGTCATCACCGACCACTGACGTCCGGGCTGGGGGACGTTCGACGGAGCGTAATTCGAGAACACAGTCAGCCGGTAAAAAGGCGTGGAGTCCTCGGGAAAGTAGATCCAGCACTTCTTACTCAGTTCCGGGGGCGGGCTGCCGGCCAATCCGATCCCGACGATGTGGACAGTCGAATACGTCAATCGACTGACATTTCGGAGCGGCAGGCTGCCGCAGGCGGCCGCGAGCGCATCGAGCGGCATCGTGGAGATCAAGATGTCGTAGGACGCGCGGGACCCGTCGGTAAACCAGATCGTCCGGCTCGATGGATCGATCCGCTCCACGGCCACGCCGTAACGGACGGCGCCGCCGGGAAGATTCGCGGCCATGCGTCGCCAGATCTCGCCAGTCCCTCCAGTTGCTGGAAAACGGAACTGGTTGTTCGGTCCCCAACCGGCGTCGACCCGGTTGTCGAGCAGGTTGACAATGACGCGTTCGATGTCGACTTCGGCGACCCGCTCGCCAATCCAGCCGTAGTCCATCGTCGAGGCGGGATACGCCCAGACCTTCGCGTTATACGGCAGCATGAATGTCTCCGCGATGCCGTCACCGAAACTGGCGCGGATCCATGCTTCGAAGTTCTGAGGCTTCCCGGACGAACCGTTTCGCCGCCGGATCAGTCCGAGAATACAGGCGCGTCGATCTTCGTCCGGAAGGAAGTGCGTGTTGTTCTGAAACGGGTACGGGACGAACCGATCGCGGATCCAGATCCACGACTCGCGCGTGTGGGAGAGCCAGTCGCCACCCATCGTGGCGTCCATTGCCGCATCGAAGTACTGGTAATGGGAGAACTGGACATGGCCGCCGATATCCCAGGTGAAGCCGGCGGTGTCGCGGAACGACGCTGCCAGTCCTCCAGCCCAGGCCTGCTGCTCGTAGACGGCGAAGTCAGAGTGCCCGAGTTCCGCGAGACGGTACGCAGCGCCTAGACCGGTTGGTCCGGCTCCGATGATCGCGACGTGTGGAAGGCCGGTGCCGCCCGTCCGAGCCATCGATCCCATAGGGCGTGTACCGGGCTTTCACTGCGCGGATCTGCACCCGGCTCAGAAGCCGGCGCCGCCCGGGAGCGGTGTCGGCGTACTCGTGGGTGTCGGGGTTGGCGTACTCGTCGGGGTGTTCGTCGGCGTATTCGTCGGCGTCGGCGTGGACGTGACCGTCGGCGTGTTCGTCGGCGTATTCGTCGGTGTCGGCGACGCTGCGGTCGGCGTGCTGGTTGGCGTATTCGTCGGTGTCGGCGATGCTGCGGTCGGCGTGCTGGTTGGCGTATTCGTCGGCGTCGGCGACGCTGCGGTCGGCGTACTAGTGGGCGTGTTCGTCGGCGTCGGCGAGACCGACGTGGGCGTGCTGGTCGGCGTATTCGTCGGCGTCGGCGTCGGCGTCGCCGTATAGAAGGTCACGTACGAGATGTCTCTGCAGCTGCTCCCGGTACCTGTCTTCGTCACCGAGGCGGTGTCAGTTCCAAGGCCCGAAATCGAATAGCAGCTCGTGGAGCCGACCAGAGCGAACGTGTCCGTCCCCGCCTTCACGCATGCAGCGGTGACCACCTGCCCCTCAGGCGCCGTCGTCGAGTACGGTGCCTTTTCGACTTTCACGCCCGTCGCGGTGCACTGCGAGGTGCCCCCCTTTGCGTCGGTCGACGAGCTGATAACACTGCTCGGCGAGGCCGGGTTGGCGGGCTGCGATCCGCATGACGCGAGCGCGAGTGCCAGCGATACGGAAAAGAGCGCGGCGGTCAGGGCGAAGAGGCGGTGCCGTTCGGGGTTGCTCATGACTCTCACTCTCAAACGAGAAACGTCGGACGACCCCGGGGTTCGGTAGAGGCGCGGATTATGGCGTGCAATTCAGGCGAAAACAACAACAAAATTCGTAATCAGCGCCTCAAATCACCAGTCTGCCCTGGCGGCGACTAAAGGTCGCCAGGGCGCGACCGTTCACGGTTTGGAATCTGGAAATCCGTCGTCGACGCGGCCGCCGGGCCCCTGCATTCCGGCTATTCCGGTGACTGTCCGTCAGACGTGATTCCGCAGCATCAACTCTTTTGGATGTGGCTGCAGGTAGACCTGATCCGCGAGATAACTCACATCGAACACGCGCACGTGATGACGCAGCAGCGTGAGCGGGACGACCAGCGGGACCAGCCCCCGCGCATAGTCGCCGATCGTGTCCGTCAGCTCGCGCCGCGACGCCGCGTCGAGCTGTTGCGTGACGTACCCTGCCATGTGCTGCAGCACGTTCGCGTGGCGCCCGGGCGTCGCCAGCGTCGTCAGCGCCTGCATGAACGTCGTGGCGTAGTGCTGTTCGACATCCGGCTGCGGTAGCGCGGAGGCGCCCGCGACAAAACGACCAAGCTGCCGATATGCTTCAGGCTCATGTGCGAGCAGCAGCAGCTTGTGAGCGGTGTGAAACCGCACCAGGTCCCCTTGTGTCCACGATGACGCGAAGAGCCCGCGCAGCCGCCAGTAGGCGAAGACGCGCTCAACGAAGTTATCGCGGAGCCTCGGATCGGACAGGCGGCCTTCCTCTTCGACGGGGAGATTTGGAAAGGCGCGGACGAGCGCGGCTGCAAACAGGCCGCGCCCGGCGCGCGCAGACGTTCCCTGCGGGTCATAGATCTTGACGCGCTCCAGACCGCAGCTTGGGGAATCTTTCTTCAGCACGTAGCCGGAGAGGTTCTCGCGCGCCAGCTCCGCGACTCGCGACTCGGAAAAGCGCTCGAGGGCCGTCGTCAGGTCGATGTGCGTTTTGACCGTCAGCAACCGGACGCCGTCATCGGCGCGCACGAGCCGCATGGCTTCGCGCGGGGTGCCGAACCCGCATTCGACTTCAGGACACACGGGCACCCACTGAACAAAGGAGCCGAAGGTCTGCGTCAGGAACGCGTCCCGCTTATGGCCGCCGTCGAACCGCACGTGCTCGCCAAGCAGGCACGCCGAGATGCCGACGCGAATCGGCCGCTCGCTGCGATCGTCCATCCTCTCAAATGGCGCGGCTGTCATAGGCCCAGTGCAGGACTGCCTGGCGCTGGCGGCGCCGACACTCGAGATCGCCCGGCTCACAGTGCTTCCGTATCGCGGCAACGTGCCGCCCGATCGCTCTCCACCTGCGGATTTGTCTCGCGTCGTCGCGCGTTCTTCGTCCCATGAAGTACCGGCAGTACCATTGAAACCAGCCGCGGGGATCCTGAGGATGAATCCATCCCATCCGGCGCCACACGGCGAGCGACTGCGACGCGTTGACGCCGAAGCAGTTGAGCCGCGGATCGTGCCGGACGGCGCACAGCTTCGCCCCGCGAAACCACGCCTGCGGAAACTCCGCGCGACAGTCGGTCATGTACTTGCCGCCAAAGACACCGAGATGAAGCATCTGGGATGGCGTGAGTTGCGGTAGAAACCCCGGTGCGAAGTTGCGTCCTGCCGGCTCGGTCCGCCAATAGACATAGCCGGTCTGCATCCGGTCATTGACGATGACTTTCCGCTTCATGGACGCCGATCGGCGGGCTGCTCCGTCGGGACGAGGCGTTCGACGTCGAATCCGTTGTCTCGAGCGGCGCGCCTCGCGGCAGCGAGAGACTCTTCATCAAGGTGCGGCGACCGCGCAAGAATCCACAGATAATCGCGTCCGGGGCTCCCGACTACCGCCCATGCATAATCGGGCGACAGTCCGATGATCCAGTAATCACCCCAGACCGCCGGCAGCCACGAAAGCCATGCGGGAGCGAACCGCACTTCGAGTTTCGCGCGCGAGTGGTGATCGGTGACGCGCGCGACGCCACGCGCTTCGGTTTCGCCCTTGGCCATCCGGCACCGATTCACCACGTCGATCCGTCCGTCCGGACGGCGGGCGTAGCTCGCACGCACGTCCGCGACGCACTTGTGCTGAAAGCGATTCGGAAACCGGGCGACTTCGAACCAGTCGCCCGCGTACCGATCGAGATCCACTGACGCCACGGTACGAACCGGCTCGCGGGTTCGCTCCTGCGTCCCGCCCGCCGGCATCGCGGCCGTGGCAATCGCCACCGCCGCTGCATACGTCCCAGCGGCGGTGAACAGGAGCATTCCGACCATCACCGATCCTCCTACCAGGCCGGCGGGAGCATGACCGTGTCGATCACGTGAATCACGCCGTTTCTTACGGCGATATCGGTCTTCACGACTCGTGCCTGATTGACCCCGACCGTGCCGCCTCAAGCGCTTCAAGTATGCACTTCGGATCAGAACGAAACGTGGAACCGATTACGCGTGGTGGCTCGCGGGCTGCAACCGGCGGCTCTGCAGGCTTTTGAACAAAAAGGCCTGATACAGACCCGCCAGGCCAACGAGGCCGTAGACCACCGCGGTGAGTGGGGACACTTCGCCGAACGACAGCCCGAACAGCGCAGCAACGAGATCGAACCGCGCCACCGCGACCAGACCCCAGTTCAGCGCCCCTACAACAACGAGTACCCCGGACACGACATCGAGCAGTTTCATGACGTTCTCCTTTGCCGCGGTGCATTCGCCAGTGAGTGCAACCGCTGTATTGAATGTAATGCAATTCCTGTTGCTTAAAAGTAAAATCAGGAGGTGAACTGAAACTCGTGTGAATGTCGTGACCGCGGGGCGCCGGATTGTGACTGGGATTCAAACGAAGGAGCCGCGATGCTGTCTGCCACTCTGCAGGAAGGCTTGAGCGAGTACGCGATCGGCGAGAAGATTCGCGCGCTGCGTCTGAAGAAGAAGATGGGGCTCGTGGAGCTCGGAGGGCACACCGGCCTGTCGCCTGCCCTGTTGTCGAAAATCGAGCGCGGACGGATTTTTCCGACCCTCCCGACGCTGTTGCGCATCGCGCTCGTCTTCAGCGTCGGTCTCGACTACTTCTTCGCCGGGGCGCGCGAGAAGCCGATCGTGGCGGTCAGCCGGAAGGGCTCACGCGTATCCCTGCCCGAACGGCCGGGAACACGCGACGTGGCCTATCGGTTCGAGTCGCTCGACTACAGCGCGACGGAGCGGCGCTTCAACGCGTACTTCGCGGAGTTTCTACCGCAGTCGCCGGAGCATCTGCGCCCGCACAGTCATGCCGGCGTCGAGTGCCTGTATCTCCTCGAAGGCACGCTGCACCTGACCATCGGCGAGCAGGAACAGACGATGCACGCCGGTGACGCCATTTATTTCGACTCGCAGGTGCCGCACACCTATCGTCGTGCGGGCGCACGGCGTTGCAGCGCAATCGTGATCACCGCTGCGTGAGTGCGGCACTCGCCACCAGCTCAACTGTAGAGGCCGTCTAATCAGCACTGCTGCGTAATAGCGTGCGATCGCGTTACGCTGTCGAGGTGCCAGGCGCGGTTTCCATGCCCAGGCCATATCCGAGGCGCGCCGATCAGCGAGCCATCGACCGATCGCGCCCTGTCCTGATCGGCGCGGCCATCGCGCTGACGTACGTCGCGGCCGCGGAAATCGGTTTCCGGGCGGCCTTCGTCGCCGAACAGGTGACCACCGTCTGGGCGCCGACCGGCATCGCCATCGCCAGTTTGCTCATCTGGGGACCGCGACTCTGGCCGGCGATTTGGGTGGGCGCATTCGCCGTCAATGCGGCGACGAGCGCGCCGCTCTGGACGGCATTTCTCCTGGCGACGGGCAACACGCTGGAGGCCGTCGTCGCGACGCGGGCCCTTCGTCGCATCCGTCGGTTCGACTTCAGCTTCCAGCGCGTCACGGACGTCGTGATGTTCGTCGGGATCGCCGTCGTCGCTGCACCCACCGTCAGCGCCACAATCGGTACCGCGACGCTCTGTGCCGCCGGCGTTCAGTCATGGCCGCGGTTCGCGGCCGTATGGTTCGACTGGTGGCTGGGCGACGCGCTCGGTGCACTGGTCGTGGCGCCGGCGATTCTCACAATTGCCGGCGGTCCCAGATGGCAACGACACGACGGCCTGAAATTCACCGTCTTCGTAATTGCCGCGCTCGTCATCACGCAGCTCGCGTTCGGCCGTCTGCCCGGATTCGGTGCGCACCCACTCGAGTACGTCGTGTTCCCGTTAGTGATCGCGGCGGCGCTGATCGGCGGACCGGCGGTCACGGCCGCCGTGGTACTGGCTGCGTCGACGGTCACGATTTGGAACACCATCGCTGGCACCGGTCCATTTGCCCGGTCGGAAATTCACCACAATCTGATCCTGCTGCAGACGTTTACTGCCGTCCTCGCCGGCACCGCGATGCTGCTCAGCGCTGCGATCGCCGAGCGCCACGCGTCCGAGCGCCGCGAGGTGAACTCCGCCGTCACGCTGCGCAAACGCGAAGAAATGCTGCGCCTGGCGCAACGAGCCGGCGGTGTGGCGAGCTTCGAGTGGGATTTCCAGAATCAGCTCGCGCATTGCTCGGCCGAGTTCTTCGAGATGTTCGGTCTTCCGTCACGCGATGGAGAGATGGCAGGCGCCGAATGGGCGACTTTTGTTCATCCCGACGATCGCGAACGAATGGGCACACATCTCCAGCGCGCCCTGGAGCGACTCGAACCGGCGGCCACTGACTACCGCATCATCCGCGCCGACGGCGTCGAGCGCTGGCTGACCTACTCCGGGCAAATCCGCGAAACGCCGTCCGGCAGCCGCATGCTCGGTACTGTCGTCGATATCACCGACCGGAAGCGGATGGAAAGCGACCTGCGCCATCAGGTGGATGAAGTCGAGCGGATCCTGCGGAGCATCGGCGAGGGGTTCGTCGCCACGGACCGCGAATTCCGGTACGTGTACGTCAATGCGAGGGCCGAACAGTTGCTGGGTCGATCGAGCGCCGAGCTCATTGGACACGCTCCCTGGGACGTGTTCTCCGAGGAGGTGTTCGGCGAGTTGCGTCAGCGCCTGCAGGACATCCAGCTGTCCGGGCAAGCGGGCCAGTACGAGATCCATGTCCCGGGCTGGAATCGCTGGTTCGAAAACCGCGTCTACCCGTCAGCGAACGGCGTGTCCATTTTCTTTGCCGACATCACCGCGCGGATCCGCGCCGAAGCGGCGCTTCGTGAAAGCCGCGACGTGCTCTCGCTGGCCATGCGCGGCGGGGCGATGGGCGCGTGGTCGCGAAACGCGTCGACGAACGAAGTCTGGTGGAGCCGTGAGCTCGAGGAAATCTTCGGAATGGCGCCGGGTGCATTCGACCATACGGAGGCGGGGTTTTTCGACCTCATCGAGCCGGACGATCGTGCTGCCGTCCGGCATGCTGTCGATAGCGCCCTCGCGACCGGTGCTGACTACGTCGTCGAGTTTCGATTCCGGCACGCGAGCGGCGAATTGCGCTGGATGGAGGGGCGGGGACGAGCACTGCCTGCCGAGGATGGGAGGCCGCCGATGTTATACGGCATCGGCATCGACGTGACCGCGAGAAAGCGCGCGGAGGCCGCGTTACGGGAGGCCAAAGACGCCGCAGAATCCGCGAATCAGTTGAAGGATCAATTCCTCGCGACGCTCTCTCATGAGCTGCGCACGCCCCTCAACGCCATCCTTGGCTATGCGCGCATGCTGCAGACGAATTCGATCGCGCCGGAGAACCGCCAGCGGGCGATCGATGTCATCGCACGGAACGCGGTCGCGCAAAACCAGTTGATCGAGGACCTCCTGGATATTTCCCGGATCACCCGAGGCCAGGTCCGGCTCGACCCTGCCCCGACGTCCGTCGGCGCGGTCCTCAAGGAGGCGGTCGAGGGCGTTCGGCCAGCCGCCGATGCGAAGCGCATCACGGTTGAAATCGAGAGCGATCCCGACGTGGGCGTCATCACCGCGGATGCGACACGACTTCAGCAGGTGTTCTGGAACGTGCTCACCAACGCCGTCAAATTCACCGGACACGGCGGTCGCGTCACCGCCAGCGCGCGCCACGTCGGCGACGACGAAGTCGAGGTGGCCGTCAGCGACACCGGTGAAGGAATCGCAGCCGACTTTCTGCCGTTCGTCTTCGAGCCGTTTCGACAGGCAGACGCGAAACTGGTGAGAGGCCACGGCGGCCTTGGGCTCGGGCTGGCCATTTCCAGGCAGCTGGTCGAACTTCACGGCGGTACGATTCACGCCGTGAGCAATGGCCTCGGCCTCGGCGCGACCTTCATCATCCGTCTGTTGCGAAGCGCGTCAGGCACTGCGCTGCCGGAAGCAACGTCGCCAGCCGACGGCCGAAACCCGACGGAACCGATGCGGCTCGACGGCGTCCACGTCCTGCTCGTGGACGACGAGGAGGATACCTTGGCGATGTTTCGGGAGGCGCTCGAAACTGCGGGCGCCCGAGTCCGCGAAGCGAGAACCGCTGATGACGCGATTCGCGAGCACGACGAGCAAGCGCCAGACGTCCTTGTCGCGGACCTGGGTCTGCCGGGCACAGACGGTTTCGAACTCCTGCGCATCGTGCGGACGAAGACGCCGAACATGCCGGCCGTTGCGGTGACCGGCTATGCGCGTCTCGACGATCGGGCACGAGCGCTGGCCGCGGGCTTCAATGCGCACGTCTCGAAACCCATCGATCCCGCCGCATTCGTACATGCGCTCGCAGCCGCCGTCGCGGCGTCGGAATGACGTGATCGGCCGTTGACTGGCGGGACGCGTCAGCGTGGCGCGACCGCCGCGAAGATGAAGTCGAGCATGGCGTTCAGCGGCGCGGCGCTGCCTCGCATCCGGCTGCGCAGGGCCGCTCCCTCCCAGCAGTCCACGAGCAGACTTGCCGTCTTCTTCGGATCGGCGTCGGAGGCGATCTCGCCGTTGGCCCGTGCTTCTTCCAGGGCGCCGGCGAGCCGCCGCGCGATCTGCGCGAAGCAGTCCTCGACCTTCCGGCGGAACACGTCGCTTACGCCTGAGAGCTCCTGTCCGAGGCCGCCCAGCAGGCATCCCAGATACCCCTCGTTTCGATAGCTGTCCCGGATCTGCTCGAAAAATTTCCGCACGCGCCGGAGCGGCGGCAGGGTTGTGTCGCCGAGGCAGACGTCCAGCGCCCCATGTGCATGCGTCATGTACAAGTCGACCGCCTGCAGGGCGAAGTCTTCCTTGTCCCGGAAGTGGTGGTAAAACGAGCCCTTCGGCGTGTGCGCCGCCTCGAGCAGCGCCTGAAGCCCGAGGTCGTTGTAGCCGTGCTTGAGCAGCATCGCCACGCCGAGCTCGAGCAGGTGTTGCTTCGTGGGATGCGCCGGCTGCACGACCTTTAGCCCTTCGTTTTCCGGATCATGTGTTCGATGACCTCGGAGTGAGCGTGCTGCGGGCTGAACATGACGATCTCCGCATCCGCATCGACGCGCACGTTGTGCCCGGGCGGCCAGTAGAACAGGTCGTTGGCGCAAACCGTCTCCTCCGCACCGATCGTGTCCGTCGTCGTGAGCTGCCCGCGCAGCACGAACCCCCAATGCGGGCACTGGCACAGGTCGCCGTCCAGCCCCTGGAAGAGCGGCGCGGTGTCAACGCCCTTGGCAAGCGTGAAATACTCGCCGCTGATCGGTCCAGAGCCGTCGGCGACGCCAAAATTCGTCCGCTGCCGGATGACCGCGCCCGGAATCTCCAGCCGAATCTCGACGTGGTCTTTTGCCACTTTCATGCGCCCCCCTCGTCGGTTGGTCCGGTCTGATGCGGAGGCACTAGACCGAACGGTCTAGTGCTGAAGGATATTCAAGGCGGCGCGCCTTGTCAACGGCGGCTTGGCCAGGGGTGCACCTCGAAGCCGACCCGCACGGTGGTGTGGACCGTGCAATCCATAGCGCGTGGCCGGCGCGGTACCCGGTGTGTGCGAGAATCCGCGCGATCCAGAGGAGAAGCCATGTCTACAACGGAACGCATGCCGTCGGCGGAGATCATTCTTGACACGCTATTCGCCTATCAGAAGTCCGCGGCGCTGAAGGCCGCCATCGATCTGGACCTGTTCACGGCAATCGACGAAGGCGCGCACACGCCCGCGGCCCTCGCCAGCCGGATCGGCGTGTCCGAGCGCGGTGCGCGCATCCTGTGCGACTACCTGACAGTCAACCGGCTCCTCGCCAAGAGCGGTGAGGACTATCAACTCGTTGCCGAGGCGTCCGCATTCCTGAGCCGGCGGTCACCGGCCTATCTCGGCACCGTCGCAAATTTTCTCTTGCGTCCCGAGCTCAAGAACAATTTCGAGAATCTGATCGAGGCTGTCCGTCGCGGAGGCGTCGGTCCGAGCGATACCGACATCGTGTCAAAGGAGAATCCGGTGTGGGTCGAGTTCGCCCGTTCGATGATGCCGATGATGATCCCGGCAGCGCAGGCCATCGCGGAGCGGTTTACCACGGCCGAGCCAATCACGGTGCTCGACATCGCCGCGGGTCATGGCGCGTTTGGCATCGCGCTGGCCCGCCGGAATCCGAACGCGCAGATCGTGGCGCTCGACTGGAAACCGGTCCTCGGCCTGGCGGAGGCGCACGCCCGGGATGCCGGCGTGCTCGGCCGCTATCGCACGATTGCGGGGGATGCGTTCAGTGTCGATTACGGCTCCGGCTATGACATCGTCCTGGTGACGAATTTCCTGCACCACTTCGACGCCCGCACGAATACCTCGATGCTGAAGAAAGTCTACGCGGCCTTGAAGCCCGGCGGCCGCGTCGCCGTACTCGAGTTCGTACCAAATCCCGATCGCGTCTCGCCGGCCATGCCCGCGACATTCGCCTTGACCATGCTGGCCGAGACGGCCGCCGGCGATGCCTTTACCTTCGCGGAGCTGCGCGAGCAGTTGGAGAACGCGGGGTTCCGGGATGTTGAAGCTCACGACATGCCCACACCTCAGACACTGCTCATCGCGCGGAAATAGCCTGAGCGATCCACCGCCTGTCGCGCTTGGTCGCCGACGACGCAATCGGCACAGATGAGATGGATCTGTGCTTCGTGGGACTCCCGAATAAGACATCCGAATCACATAGGCATTCATATAATGGACCTCAGAGGTCCCTCCATGAAACGATCGGCCCGAACCGTCAATCTAGCCGGACGAGAAATCGGCTGCAGCTGTCATGCGTGCGCGTTCTTCAACACGGACGAGCAGTTCTACAAGGTCCTGCTCCCGTTTATCCGGGAAGGCTTCACGGCGGGCGACCGCGCGGTGCACATCGTCGATCCCGCCAAACGCGAACGGCACCTCGAAACGTTATCAGCCGCCGGCATTGATGCGCAGACCAGCCAGGAGACACGCCAACTCGAAGTGCGCCGGTGGGAAGACGCCTATCTTCGCGAGGGACACTTCGATCAGGATGCGATGCTGGACCTGATTCAGGAAGTTCTGGAGGAAGGACGCCGACAGAAATTCCCGATGACCCGACTCGTCGCCAACATGGAATGGGCGCTCGAGGATCGGCCCGGGGTCCGCGACATCGTCGAGTACGAATCGCGACTGAACTATGTGCTCCCGAAGTACGACGACACCGTCGTGTGCACGTACGATCTCACGAAGTTCAGCGCAACGGCGGTGATGGACATCCTCCGCACGCATCCGATGGTGATCGTGGGTGAGGTCATGCAAGAGAACCCGTTCTATGCGCCTCCGGACGTGCTGCTGCCGGAACTGACGGCCCGCCGCCGGCCGCAGGTGAATTAGTTTCCGGTGAGTGCGGTTACCGGAGATCACACCGCCAAGGCCCGCACGGATGTAGACGCGCTGCGCCGCTGTATCAGCGACGTCGTTGCGCTGTCAACGCTCTCCGCGATGTGGGCGGGAGCAACCCGGGGAACGATTGCATCCGGCCTCGCCGAAGTGCTCCACGATACGCTCGAGGCCGACATCGTCTGTGTCGGGTTGCGAGCTGGCACGAGCGGCGTCGCCTGTCAGGGCGTGTCCCCGGCTACGCCGGACCAGAACGCCCTCCGCGACGCGATTTGTGCGGCGGTCGCCGCATGGTGCAGCCGTCCGCATCCGGACGTCGCGATGGTCGAACTCCCGCCAACCGGCAATGCGCATCTCGTTACGCCGATAGGCATCGATGGAGAGCACGGCATCATCGTGACGGTCGGAAGCCGGCAGGCCTTTCCCACCGATATCCACCGGCTGCTGCTGAACCTCGCAGCGAACCAGGCCACCGTCGCATTGCTCGCGGTCAAGGCGCGCGACGAGGAGCGCATCGCGGACACGCTGCAGCGCGTCGGAAGCGCCGTCGCAGCGGAATTCGACGTCGAGCGCGTCGTGCAGATGGTGACCGATGAAGCGACGCTGCAGACGGGCGCGAACTTCGGCGCCTTCTTCTACAACGTCGTCAATCCTGCCGGCGAATCCTACATGCTGTTCACGCTGGCCGGCGCGTCGCGCGAAGACTTCTCGCGGTTTCCAATGCCGCGCAAGACGGCAATTTTCGCCCCGACGTTTGAGGGTTCGGCCGTCGTCCGCTCCGCTGACGTCACCACGGACCCGCGCTTCGGCCACAACGCGCCCTATAACGGAATGCCGCCCGGGCATCTGCCCGTTCGCAGTTATCTCGCGGTTCCGGTGGTCTCGCGAACCGGCAAGGTGCATGGGGGTCTGTTCCTGGGACACCGCGACGCCGCGGTGTTCACCGAACGCCACGAGCGGCTTGCCGTGGGGCTCGCGGCCTGGGCCGCACTCTCGATGGACAACGGCCTTCTGTATGCCGAGGCGCAGCGCGCCAATATGGCCAAGGATTATTTCCTGGCCACCCTCTCGCACGAACTGCGCACGCCGCTGAACACGATCGTCGGGTGGTTGAGCATGCTCCGGCGTCCCGAGGTGATGTCCTCCGCCGGCCTTCCGAAGGCGTGGGCCGCTATCGATCGCAACACCGAAGCCCTGACGGGGCTGATCGAAGATCTACTCGATCTCTCGCGCATTGCGACCGGCAAGATCCGGCTCGCCGAGGACGCGGTCGACGTGAACGATGTGGCGCGCGACAGCGTCCGCACGATGGAGCTCAAGTTCGGCGAGAAGCAGATCGCGCTGGCCCTGGAACTCTGCTCCGAGGCGTGCCCCGTCCGGGGAGATCCGGCTCGTCTGCGTCAGATCGTGGTGAACCTGCTCTCGAACGCCGTGAAGTTCACCGCCGCGGGCGGCCAGGTGCGCGTCGCCGTTGCTCGAACCGACTCCTCTGCGGCCGTGATCGTCACTGACAATGGAATCGGGATCCATCCGGACTTCCTGCCGCACGTCTTCGAACCCTTCCGCCAGGACGAGTCGAATGTCACTGGTGGCCTGGGCCTCGGCCTGGGGATCGTAAAGAACCTTGTCGAACTACACGGCGGCACGGTAACTGCGGAGAGCGCAGGCGTGGGACGCGGCTCGCGGTTTACGGTCACGCTGCCCTGCACGGCACCCTCTTAGCGATACCGGCCGTCAACTCTGTTAGGGCAAGGTCGCCGGCGGCGAGGCCGACGCGATGATGTGCGAGAATCCGCGCGATCATGAACCAGCCGCTCCGGTGTTCAGCCGCGATTCTGGCCTTTGGCCTGTCCTTCTCGTCCGGAGCGCACGCGCAAGACGCGGCAGCGGCCGCGGCGCTCGTTCGCCGCGTGCTTCCGCACCAGGCCTCCGAATTCGTCGTCGAAGCGATTCCACAGGATGAGGGCCGCGATGCGTTCGAGGTCGAGAGCCGCAATGGGCGCGTCGTACTCCGCGGGTCGAACGGCGTCGCGCAGGCATCGGCGCTGAACTGGTATCTCGAGAACATCGCGCACCTCAACGTGTCGCTGCCGCTGCGCCCGCTGACGCTGCCTTCGCCGTTGCCACCCGTCCCCGGGCGCGTGCACATCCGGACACCCTTCCAATATCGATACTTCTTCAACTACTGCACGTTCTCGTACAGCATGGCGTGGTGGGACTGGGCCGAGTGGGAGCCGATGATCGACTGGCTGGCGCTGAAGGGCGTCAACATGCCGCTCGCGGCCACGGGACAGGAAGCGGTCTGGCAGCTCACGCTGCGCGACCTTGGCTTCAGCGCGTCCCAGATCCGCGAGTTCCTGGTCGGCCCCGCTTATCTACCGTGGTCCTGGATGGGCAACATCGACGGCCTTGGCGGGCCGCTCCCCGAGAGCTGGATTGCGACTCATGCGGATCTGCAGCGGCGCATCCTCGCGCGGGAGCGCGCGCTCGGGATGACGCCCGTCCTGCAGGGATTCACCGGCCACGTGCCGCCGTCTACCGCCGCCGTGTTCCCGAACGCGAAGCTCCACAAGACGGGCAACTGGTCCGCGGGATTCGGAGGCACGTGGTTCGTCGACCCGCTCGATCCGTTGTTCCAGCGCTTCGGCCGGCGCTTTATCGAACGGCAGACGGAGCTGTTCGGCACGGACCACTATTACGCTGCCGACAGCTTCAATGAAATCAATCCGCCGACGAACGATCCGTCATTCCTCGCGTCGATGAGCACGGCCGTGTTCGAGTCGATGCGCGCGGCGGATCCCGATGCCGTCTGGGTGCTTCAGGGCTGGTTCCTGTATTACCAGGCCTCGTTCTGGAAACAGCCGCAGGCGCGAGCGTTGATTGGCGCGGTGCCCGACGATCGGATGATCGTTCTCGATCTCTGGGGTGACCGCCATCCCGTGTGGCAGGCGCGCGAAGCGTTCTTCGGAAAACCATGGGTGTGGAATGTCCTCTACAACTTTGGCGGCAAGATCAGCCTGAACGGCGACCTGCCATCCATCGCCTCGAATCTTGCGGCCGCGCTCCGCAGCCCGGACAAGGGGCGGCTGTCGGGCCTCGGCATGATGATGGAAGGACTGGGCACCAATCCAATCGTCCCGGACTTCGTCATGGACATGTCCTGGCGAGACGACGTGCCGTCCGTCGATGCGTGGACCCGCGATTACATCGTTCGCCGGTACGGGCGCGAGAATCCAAAGGCATCGGACGCGTGGCAAATCCTGCTCGACACCGTATACCGAGCGCCGGCGCAGACGGGAACATTCCTGGTCGAGCGGCCGCAGTTCTACGATCCGAAAGCCGCGTACCGAAGTGAGCCAGTGGCCAAGTACGACGTCCGCAGGTTGTCAGCAGCGCTGGACTCGCTGCTGGCGGCGGCGCCGGATCTGCGCGGCAACGACGCCTATCGCTACGACGTGGTCAACGTCACGAGACAGGCGATCGGCCTCCTGGGGCTGCCCTTCGTCCACGACGTCGAAGCGGCGTATCAGCGGAGGGACAAACCTGCACTCGTGGCGGCAGAACAGCGCGTCACCGGTCTGCTGCGCGATCTTGACGAGCTCGTCGGCACGCGTGAGGAGTTCCTCCTCGGTCCATGGCTTGACGAGGCGAAACGCTGGGGGACGACGAGCGCTGAGCGGGATCTCTACGAATGGAACGCACGGAACATCATCACCCTGTGGGGCACATCGTGCACCGAAGGACAGGAGGACGATCTCAATCTCTACGCGCACAAACAGTGGCAGGGGATGTTCACGAGCTACTACCTGCCGCGCTGGCAGGAGTTCTTCTCCGGGTTGAATCGCGCGGTCGACACGCGGACGTCGTTCGACCGGGCGCCGTTCGCCGCGGCGATGTGCACGTGGGAGCAGGACTGGTCACGCCGTCACGATGTGTTCCCGACCCGGCCGCGCGGTGACGCGCTCGCCGTCTCGCAGCGGCTGTATTCGAAGTACCGGCGTGAGCTCGAGGGATTCCGGTAGCGCGTGGAGTCGCTCGAGAATGCCGGGCGTGTCGGCGCATCAAGGAGCATACGCATGGGCCATCACCATCGCGCGATCGGTCGAAAGATGGTCGTCTCCATGTTGGTCGCCGCGGGTGTCGCGGCAGGGTGCGGGGGGTCGACGGGTTCCGCATCATCGACGACAACGCCTCCCGCGGCGACGGCACCGCAGGATAAGGCGATCACATCCTTCGCGTTCCTCTCCTCCGATAACCCGATCCCGATCACCAGCGTCGGGACGATTACTGGAACGTCCATCTCAGTGTTCCTGCCGCCGGGCACGAACCGGAGCGGGTTGACAGCCACGTTCACCGCGCCGCCCGAGGCCGTGGTCAAGGTCGGCAGCGTGAACCAGATTAGCGGCGTGACTGCAAACGACTTCGCTGGCCCGGTGGAATACACAGTCCAGGCTGCCGACGGCAGCACCGCCACGTTCGTCGTGACGGTGACCACCGACATCGCGAGCATCGACAGCGTGGTCAAGGGATTCATGACCACATACAACGTTCCGGGGCTGTCGCTCGCGATCACCAGAAACGAGAACCTGGTGTACGTCAAAGCGTACGGCCGGGCAGACGACAAGCGACAGGCTTCGTCGATCGATCTCTACCGCATCGCGAGTTTGTCCAAGCAACTCACGTCGGTCGCGCTCATGCGGCTAGTCGATCAATCACGGCTTTCCCTGAACGACAAGGTGTTCGGAGCTGGCGCGATACTCGGCACGCGCTACGGCACTCAGCCTTACGGCCCTGGCATCACGGACATCACGGTGGACCAGCTCCTGCACCATACAGGCGGTGGTTGGACCAACGACGGTGCCGACCCGATGTTCACGAATCCCGCGATGAGCGTCGGAGACCTCATCTCCTGGACGCTGGACAACCGGCCGCTCACGCATCCACCTGGAACGTTCTACGCCTACTCGAATTTCGGCTATGCCGTACTCGGGCGAGTGATCGAGCAAATCACGGGTTTGCCGTACGCCGACGCAGTTCGTCTTCTGGTCCTTCAGCCGGCGGGTGTCAGTGACATGGCGATCGCTGGCAATACGCTCGCGGACAGACTCCCGACAGAAGTCGAGTACTTCAGCCAGGGCAACGGCAACCCGTACGCGTTCAACATCTCCCGGATGGATGCGCACGGTGGATGGCTGGCGTCAGCGACTGACCTCGCGAAGTTCCTCGTCCGCGTCGACGGACTCCCGGGAAAGACGGACATCCTCTCGGCTGATGCAATCCGGGTGATGACCACCGGGAGCGCAGTCAATCCCAACTACGCAGCCGGGTGGTCGGTGAATGGCCAAAACTGGTGGCACACTGGCGGCCTCCCCGGCACCGCGACGGAACAGGCGCGGACGACATCCTCCGGCAACTATAACTTCGTGATCCTCACCAACACGGAGAGCCAGAGTCCGACCTTCTTTGCGGACATGGACCAGCTGTTCTGGAAAGCGCTGCAGGCCACGAGTGCGTGGCCTTCGTACGATCTGTTCACGCCAAACGGTGGATCCAGCTGACGGAGTCTTTCCACAGATTCAGACGACCACGGGTCACGAGCCAATCCGCGGTTGAAGACACGCGTACGTACGGGCGTTGAAGCACTCCGGCAGCGTTGCTCCAGAGTTGGCTTGACGCGCTCGCCCGGGTCGCGCCACACTCGGCGGCGCGATGACCACCCGCCGGGACGTCTTGAAAGCTTCACTCTTGCTGCCCTCGCTTGCGACGGTTGAACAGCCCCGCCGAGTGACGTCCCTTCCCCGCGTTGTCGTCGTCGGCGCCGGGGCGTTCGGCGGATGGACGGCCCTCGAGTTACGCCGCCGGGGCGCGCGGGTTACGCTCGTCGAGGCGTGGGGACCCGGCAACGCGCGTGCGAGCTCCGGCGGTGAAACGCGCGTGATTCGCGCAACGTACGGATCCCGCACGGTCTACACAAGGCTCGCGGTGCGCGCGCTGCGCCTCTGGACGGAGTACGACCGGCGATGGCGGCGCGGCTTCTTTCGCAAGACCGGCGCGCTGTGGATGATTCGTGACGCCCGTAACGCGCCGGCGACCGGCCAACCGGGCGGCAGTCACACTGATGATCCTGCCGCATTCGGCCGCGACTCGGTCGCGGCGCTGCGCGCGGTTGGCCTGCCGATCGAGGAGTTGACGCCCGCGGAGGCGGGCCGCCGCTTTCCGCAGATCGCGTTCGACGACGTGAGCACTGTCTTGTGGGAACCGGAAGCCGGCTATCTCTTTGCGCGTCGTGCGTGCGAACACGTTCTCGAGCGGTTCGTCGCGGAAGGCGGCACCTACCGGCGGGCGGAGGTTCGACTGCCGGACGATATCGACGGGGCGCTCCGAGAGGTGGTCACGTCTGACGGCGACCGGATTGCGGCCGACGTCTTCGTTTTCGCCTGCGGTCCCTGGCTGCCCGTCATGTTTCCGACGCTGCTCGCGGGCAAGATCACCCCGACACGGCAGGAGGTCTATTACTTCGGAACACCGGCTGGCGATGCGCGATTCATCGACCCGCGTATGCCGGTCTGGATCGACTACGGCGATCGGCTGATGTACGGAATTCCCGGGAATGCAAACCGCGGCTTCAAGGTCGCGGACGACACGCCGGGTCCCGCGATTGATCCGACGACGATGGTGCGCGACGCGACGGCGTCGGGTGTCGCCGGCGCGCGGAGCTTTCTCGAAACGCGCTTCCCGCTGCTCAAGGGCGCGCCGCTGCTGGGATCCGAGGTGTGCCAGTACGAGGCGTCGCCCGACTCGCACTACATCATCGATCGCCACCCGTCGGCGCCGAACGTCTGGATTGCGGGGGGCGGATCGGGACACGGGTTCAAGATGGGGCCGGCGATCGGCGAGATGATGGCGTCGCTGGCGCTGGGATCCGCGACGCCAGACCCGCAGTTCAGCCTGGCGCGTCTTGCGGCGCCGCCTGCAGGAGGGTGGGAGACCAAATGGTCGTAAACGGACGAATGTTGCTGGTCCTCGCCGTCGTCGCGGCGACGACGGCGCCGACGGTGCAACGCGGCGGCGCCGCGGCACCGGGCGACGCGGTGAACGCGCTGGCACAGGAGCTCGCGATCCGGCAGGGCGCAGCTTACGTTGTCCCGTTGGCGGAGGTGCGCAACGGACCTCCCGCCATGCCCGCGAGCGAGGCGCAGGTCAACGCGGATGCCGCGTGGGCCGAGGACCTCCTGTCGCGGCTGCACGCCATCGCGCCAGACCGGTTGTCGCACCAGGATGCGCTCACCTACAAGACGATCGAGTTCGACGCCCGCCTGTTGAAGGAGGGCGCGCAGTACTACTGGCTGGAGTCGTTCATCACGCCGTACTCGTCGCCGTTGACGTTCCTGTCGGGCACGCTGGCAAACCGGCCGCTCGACTCAGAAACCGACCGGCAGGCGTACTTGGATGCGCTCGATGCCCTGTCGCTCACGTTTGGCGCCTATGAAACGCGGCTGCGAGGGCAGGTGCGGCGCGGAATCGCGCTGCCCGCCGCCGAACTGCCGCTCGTGCTGGGATTCGTTCGTGGTTTCGGGGCCCCGCCAACGTCGAGTCCGTTCAAGGTGGACGAGCGCCGTCTCACAAAGCTGGACCCGCCGACCCGCACGCGCTTTGTCGAACGCGTGAACGCGGCCATCGCCGACGTCGTCGACCCGGCTGTCGATCGTCTGGGTACGTATCTCGATGGACCGTATCGTGCACAGGCCGCGACCGATGTCGGCGTATCGCGGTTCCCCGGCGGACGTGACTACTACCGTTTCCTCATCCGGCGGCATACCGGGCTGGACCTCACTCCGGAGCAGATTCATCAGATTGGACTCGACGAGGTAGCGCGGCTCGAGGCCGCGCTGGAGCAGGTGCGGCGGGACGCGGGATATACCGGCTCGTTCGCGGAGTTTCGGAATTATCTGCGCAACGATCCGCGTTTTCGCGCGCATTCCGGCGAAGAGATCGGCGAGCGGATGGAAGCAGCCATCCGCCGCATCGAGCCGCACGTCGACCAGTACTTTGCGCGGAAGCCGGCCGCGCCGTATGGCGTGAAGCCGCTGGAGGCGCAGCGCGCCGCGTCGATGACATACGGCTACTATCAGATTCCGACGGCGAGTGATCCATCCGGCTACTACATGTACAACGGCACGCGGCCCGAGGATCGCTCGATCCTGATGGCGGAAGCGGTGATCTATCACGAGCTGGTACCGGGGCATCATTTCCAGATGGCGCTGCAGATGGAAAACGCGAGCCTGGTGCCGTTCCGGCGCAATGCGCACCCGACGGCATTCACCGAGGGCTGGGGCGAGTACGCATCGGATCTTGCCGGCGAGATGGGGATGTATCGGGATCCGTATCAGCGGGCCGGGCGGCTCGCGATGGATCTGTTTCTCTCGTCGCGCCTGGTCGTCGATACCGGCATGAACGCGCTCGGCTGGACGCGCGATAAAGCCATCGCCTTCATGCGCGACCACACGTTCGAGTCGGACGTGCAGATTGACACCGAGACGTTGCGCTATTCCGTGGACATCCCCGGGCAGGCGCTGGCCTACAAACTCGGCGCGAAGCGGATCCACGATCTGCGCGATCGGGTCGCCGCGGAACAGGGCGCGTCGTTCGATCTGCGCGCCTTCCATGACTATGTGCTGTCGGCCGGCGCGCTGCCGCTGACGGTGCTGGACGAGCACGTCGCGTGCTACACGCACGAACGACACGCGGCGCGGTGAATGATCGAGGGGCTTATTCAGTGCGCAGCGCGTCGACCGGCGCGATGCGCGCCGCCCGACGCGCCGGCAGGTACGCTGCGAGCAGTGTTGTCACGACAAGGATAATGACCGCGGCCGCGAGCGAAGGCAGATCGACACGGGCGACGCCGAAGATCTGATCGCGGATGAGGCCCGCTGCCGCGAGTCCGGCCGGAATTCCCAACGCGAGACCCGCCGCGCAGAGCGCCGCCGATTCACCGAGCACGGTGCGCGCCACGCTTGCGGGCTGCGCGCCAAGGGCGATGCGGAGACCGAACTCTCCCGTGCGGCGACTGGTCCCATACGCCGTCATGCCGTACAGTCCCAGTGCGGCGAGCAGCAGGGCGACGACTCCGAAGAACGCCGTGACGCGCATGGTGAGCCGATCCTCGGCAACCGTTTGACCCGTCAGCTCGTTCACGGCGTGCACCTCGAGCGGAAGGCTGGCATCGGCGGAGACCACCGCGCGTCGAATCGCCGCGAGCGACGCCGCCGGGTCGCCATTCACGCGCACCGCCAGCCAGAACCCGTTCTGGTGTGTCTGGAAGATCGGAACATAGGCTTCCGGTACCCGCTCGTCGCGCACGCTGGCCTCACGCATGTCGGCAACGATGCCGACGATGGTGTAGGTGGCATCCCCGCCGTCGTCGATCGTCGCCCCGATCGGATCGACATCCCCGAAGAGCCGCTTCGCCAGGCTCGAATTGAGGATCACGACCTTCGCACCCGATGCCGAGTCGCGCGAGTCGAATTCACGGCCCCGCAGCAGCCGGGCGCCGATCGCCTGAAAATATCCGGGGCCGACGGCATCGTATTTCACATCCACCGGCGACGCAGATTTGCCGCTCCCCGGAGGCAGGATACTGATGAAACCGTAGGAGCCGAACAGGCCATGGAATGTGGTGCTCACGCCCACTACACCAGGCAGCACCCGAACCCGTTCTGGCAACGTCCGCGCCAGCGCCTCTTCGCGCGCCAGCGTGTACCCGGCTTTCTGTGTCGAGACCTTCACCAGCACCAGTCGATCGCGATCGAAGCCGAGATCGGCCGTCATGAGGCGGTGCATGCTGCGGACGAGAAGACCTGCGCCGATCAGCAGCACCATCGATAACGCGAGCTGCACAACGACAAGCGCCTTCCCGGTTCTGAACCGGCCGGCGCGCGCGCGCGCGCCGACGAGATTTCGGCCGTGCGCGCGAAGTGCGGTCGCCACATCGACGCGCGTACCGCGGAGGGCCGGGACGAGCCCGAACACGATCGAGCAGATGAGCGTGAGGACGGCCGCAAATCCGATTTCGGATCCCTGGACTGTCGTATCCAGGGCGATCGGACTGTTCGCGAGACGCACGAACAGACCCGTGCCCGCCTTCGAGAGCAGCACGCCCAGCGCCCCTCCACCGGCGGCCAGCAGCAGCGTTTCGGTGAACAGCTGGCGCAGCAGCCTGCTCCGTCCCGCCCCGAGCGCCATCCGCACCGTCATCTCCCGCGTGCGTGCGACTCCGCGCACCAGCATCAGATTGGCCACGTTCGCGCAGGCGATGAGCACGATGACGCCGACCGCGCACATCAGGACGAGGAGTGCCGCCTTGTAGTCGCGCCGGACTCGCGAGAATCCGCGTGCGCCCGAGTCCACCTCGATCGGATTCTCGTGAAGGTTCGAGTCGAACCGGGCCAGGTCCTTGCCCGCCAACTGCGCGCGAATGGCGTCGGCTTCGATCGCGGGGATCACGGCCCGTGCCTCTGCCAGCGTGACGCCTGGCGCCAGGCGGCCCATCATCTGCAGCCACGAAACGTGGCGATCGTCGAGCATCTTCTGCTCAGGCGACAGCAGCGGCTGCATCCGGATCGGCACCCACAGATCCGTTGCCGTGCCGACGATGTCACCGAACCCGGCGGGCATGACCCCGATAATGGTCAGCGGCACGTGATTGACGGTGATAGCGCTCCCGATCGCCGAGGAATCGCGCGCGAAGCGGCGCTGCCAGTACCCGTCGCTGACGACCGCGACCGGCGTGCTCGCTCCGGCTGCGTCCACCCCGCCCGCGAACGTTCGTCCCTTCGCAGCGGCCACCTGCAGGACATCGAAATAGTTGCTGGTCACGAGACGTACTTCGGTGTGTTCGACCGCGCCGCCGCTCTCGGCGGGCCGCTCGTCGATCTCGACTTCGGCGTCATACAGACGTCCGCCCGCGTAAATGTCCGCGAGGGCACGGCCGCGATTCCGGACATCCTCATAGAGCGGAAAGGACACGAAGTCCGTTTGAGGCGGGCCAATCCAGTCCGAACCGACCGCCGTTGGCTTGCCGATGATCATCAGCTGTTCCGGATGCGGAACGGCAAGCTGACGGAAGAGCAGCGCCTGCATGACCGTGAAGATCGCCGTGTTCGCGCCTATGCCAAGACCGAGCAGCATGACGGTCGTGAGTGCGAAGGTAGGCTCCTTGCGCAGCATCCGGCCGGCGTATCGCGCATCCTGCAGCAGCTGTTCCAGGACGACGGTGCCGCGTGCATCGCGCGCCTGTTCCCTGGCCGCCTCCAGGCCGCCAAACGCGATATGCGCGAGCCGCTTCGCCTCGTCGTGCGTCGCGCCCCGCCGCTGCAGTTCCTCAGCCTCGCGCTCAAGATGGAAGCGCAGTTCGGCGTCCAGGTCCTCTTCCATCGCCGAGCGCCGGAAGACGGCGCGCAGCCGATAGCGGACGTCCGCCCAGAGTTCCCGCAACATGCGAGTCAGTTCAGTTTCAACACGAGCGAGACGGCGGCTGTCAGGCGTGCCCAGTCGTCCGCTTCAGCAGTCAGCCGGGCGCGCCCCGCGCGCGTCAGCTCGTAATACTTGGCCTTGCGGTTGTTCTCGGACTCCCCCCACGAGGCGCGGACCCAGCCCTTGCGTTCGAGCCGGTGGAGGGCGGGGTACAGCGAGCCCTGCGGAATCTGCAAGGTGTCGCGGGAGACCTGCTGGAGGCGCTGGGCGATCGCCCAGCCGTGCATCGAGCCCAGGGACAGCGCCTTGAGGATCAGCAGGTCCAGCGTGCCCTGGGGAAGATCGAGCTTCGAATCCGGCATGCCTTCGCCTTTCGCTTCTACAGGAGCAACGGTAGCGCACTTGTTGTAGAAGTGCAAGGGGTCGGCTGGTTCCGTCCGAACAACCCGATGCCCCCGCCTGCAGGAGCACGCGGCGCCGGATTATGATCGGGTGATACGCGCTGCGAAACCGAGCACGGATCAGATGCCTGTCGTTGTGGTTGGGGCCGGCGCCGCAGGTCTGGTGGCGGCCATCTTCGCCCGGCGCGCCGGCCGACCCGTCGTCGTCTGTGAAAAAACGGCTGACGGAGGCCGCAAGATCCTGATCAGCGGCGGCGGCCGATGCAATATTTTGCCGGCCGCGATCGAACCCGAACGATTCGTCACGTCGTCGCCGGCGCATCTCGTGCGGCGCGTGTTGCGGTCCTGGCCGCTCGACCAGCAGCGCGCGTTCTTCGAGCGCGACGTCGGCACGCGGCTCGTGTTCGAAGCCGAGACCTGCAAGTGGTTTCCGGCGTCGCATCGCGCGCGCGACGTTCGCGATGGGCTGGTGACGCTGGCCCGACGAGAAGGCGTGGAGTTCCGGTTTGAATGCGAGCTGACGGACGTGACCGCAATGCCGTGCGGGTGGCGGGTCATGACGTCTCTGGGCAGTATCGCCGCGGAGCGGGTCATCCTGGCGACCGGTGGGCTGTCCGTGGCATCGACGGGCAGCGATGGTCTCGGTCTCCGGGTTGCGGCGAGCCTCGGCCACACCGTGCACGAGACATATCCGGCGCTCACGCCGCTCGTCGCCGAGCCCCCGATCCACGCCAGCCTGTCGGGCCTCTCGCTCGACGTGAAACTGCGGGCGCGCGACCACTCGCGGCGGCTGGAGACACGCGGCGGTTTCCTCTTCACCCATCGCGGCTACAGCGGGCCGGCCGTCCTGGACATCTCTCACGTCGCGGTGCGCAGCCGTCTGGCCGGCGGCGAGCGCGCGTCGCTCCGCGTCCAGTGGGGTGATCACGATCAGGACCGCTGGCAGGACATCCTCGCGAACGCGTCAGGCCCGATTGTCAACGTCGTCGCACGGCACGTGCCGGAGCGTCTGGCTGAAGCCATGTTGATGCGCGCCGGTATTCCCGTCGGGCGGACGGGATCGGAACTGCGTCGCTCGGAGCGCGCGGCACTCGTCGAGCACCTCACGGCCTACGCGCTGCCGTGGACGGGCGACGAAGGCTACAGGAAGGCAGAAGTCACTGGGGGCGGCGTCGCACTGACCGACGTGAACGTGAGCACTCTCGAGAGCCGGATATCGCCAGGGCTGTACCTGTGCGGCGAGATGCTCGACGCTTTCGGTCCGATCGGCGGGTTCAACTTTGCCTGGGCGTGGGCAACGGGGCGCCTCGCGGGAATGGCAGCCGGATCGCCGAACCTTAGCTGAGCGCGCGGGACATCCGCTTCATCGCTCCGTTCTCGAAATAGACGACGCCCTGTGGTGCCGAGCTGTTCGTGAATTCAGCGACAAAGGCTCGGGCGATGTCGTCCTGCTCGATCGTCCCGAACCGACCGGGAATCAACCGTCCCAACCACGCGGCATACGCCGGGGTATGCGCGTTGCCGCCGATGATGCCCGGCCGGAAAATTGCCAGGCGATCAAACCCCACCGCTTCGACGGCTCGCTCCTTCAAGCCCATGATGCGCGAGTACCGAATGCGGCTCTGCGGGTCAGTGCCGGCCGCGGACAGCAGTGCGAACCGCCTGATCCCTCCGGCGCGGCAGCCTCGCGCGAATCCACCGACGACCCCGAGTTCCAGAGCCGTCAGCGCCTCTTCGGTCCACTGCAGGCTCCCCGTGCCGACCCCAACACACGATGCGGCATACACCGCGTCGCCTTGGCGCACGGTGCCCCGCGCAAGCGCGGTCACGTCCTGCTCGAACTGAGAAGCGGCTGTGTCGACGATCACCTGCCGCAATCGCGGATCAGTGTTGAGGGCGACCGCCCTGCGATTCGCCATCACGACTTCCGCGCAGGAGGGCTCGGCAAGCGCGGCGCGCACCACAGCCGCGCCGACTTGACCGGTGCCGCCGATAATGAAGACGCGAAATGCCATTCGCAAGCCGTGGTCGCGGGTGCGGTTGGTTACCGGCGGCCTTCCCGCCGCAACTCGCGGAGCAATCCCGTCGAAGTGCCCAGGTGGTTGTCGAAGATACTACGCGCGACGTCGAGCAGATCGCCCACCAGCGGATCGCGCAGCGCGTATCGGACCGACACGCCTTCCTTCTGAGCCGAGACGACGCCCTGGTTCCGGAGCACGGCCAGTTGCTGCGACACGATCGGCTGGTCCAGCGCGAGCGCCTCCTGCAGCTCCTGCACCGTACGCCCGCCGCGCACGAGGATTTCGAGGATGCGAATGCGCGTCGGATGCGCCAGTGCGCGAAAGAACTGCGCCTTGAACATCTGCAGCTCCCCCGCCGCCCCGGAATCGCTGTACCGCTCCCGCTTCTGCGCCATCGGTAAATATAATATAGTAATATTAATATAATTCGAACCGCGAACCCGAACCCAGAGAACCCCCGAACCCCCGAACCGCCGAACCGCCGAACCCCTCATTTCAGGAGATGTCTGTCAGCCCCCACGAGTCCCTGTCCGACACGATCGAGAGGCTTGCGCACCTGCTGCCCGCGCAAGGGCCCATCAGCATCTTCATCCATCACAACACGCTCCACGCGTTCGAGGACCTGCCGTTCGAGGCGGCGGTCGAGCAGGCCGCGACCCGGCTCGGTCGCGAGCCGTACCTCCCCGAAGCGCGGTATCGCGACAAGCTGGCGTCCGGGCGCATCCGCGCCAAGGACGTCGAACGCCTGCTCGTGGAGCAGTTGGGCGAGCGCGCGGCCGAGGACGTCGCCGGCGTCGCATCGCGGCTGGCACTCTGGAGCGCCGTCGTGCTGCACGGCATCCCCGAGGCGGCCGGCCCTGAGCTCTCGTGGATACTGGACGAATCAGACGCGCTGGTGCGATTCCGCACGGACGTCCCGGCGAGCGCGCGGGCGCCATCCACCGCGCTGCGCGGACTGGACGATTACGGGGACGATCAACAAGAGGCTGTGCAACGGCTGTGGCGCGCATGCCTCGACGCGGTACGGCACGTCGACATCCCGCCGTTGCCCTCGCGGAACGTGACCGTTCGGCATCGGGACTGGCTCATTACCGCGAAGAGTCTCGATACTGATGCCTGGATTCATCCGCCGCTGATTCGATTCCTCGCGGGGTATCTCGACCAGGGTCTCGCGCACTGGGCCATGCCCGGCCGGGATCTCGGCATTCACGGGTGCTTTCTGGAGATCTACCGCGCGCCACTGGCGTCGCACTGCGGCCGGTGGGCGCGAACGCTCCCGGCCATCGTCTCCGACGACCTCACCGCCGGGCGCAACGCCCTCGAGTCGATCGCCCATTCGCTTGCGGTGCTCGGCGTCGACGACGGCGAGTGCGATGCGTATCTGAGCGGCGAACTGCTGGCGCTGCGCGGGTGGGCCGGCATCGTCCGCCAGATTGAAGAGCGGCCCGACCGCGTTCCCGCGCGCGATCTCACGGTCACGCTGCGCGGCTATTTAGCGGTGCGGCTGCTGTTCGAACGGGCCGCGCTCGACGAAGCCGCGCGGCGGCTCTCGTTTGACGCCCCGGTATCGGCGCTCCGCGAGCGGCTGCGGAACGACCTCTCTGCGCCATCGCCTCTATCCGCGACCGAGCGTGCGTGGCCGCTCTTTCATGTCGCACAACTCTGCGGGCTGGACTGGTCCATCGTCGAGCAGTGGACGCCCCGCCACGTCCAGGATCTGGAATCCGAGCTGCGGGAGCTCGATGGCGTTCGCCGGCGCTCGATCCTTCACCGGGCGTTCGAACGAACGATCCGACATCGCGTGTACGACGCGCTCTCGCAGCACACGCCCCAGGCGCCCGCCGGACCACCGGCGTTCCAGGCGGTGTTCTGCCTGGACGAGCGGGAAGAATCGTTTCGGCGCCACCTCGAGGAGGTCGAACCCGCCTGCGAGACGTTCAGCACCGCCGGCTTCTTCAACGTCGCGATGTATCACGAGGGCGTTACCGACGCGCATCCGCGTCCACTCTGCCCGGTGACGATTCGTCCCGATCACTACGTCTCGGAGGTCGACGCAGGCAGCCATCCGCTGATGCAGCACACGCGCCGACTCCACCGTCGGGCCGCAGGCTTTCTTGGCTACAACGTGCACCGCGGAAGCCGGCTGCCTGTGCGCGGCGCCGTGCTGATGGCGGCGTTCGGATGGCTCGCCCTGGTGCCGCTCGTCCTGCGCGTCGTCTTTCCATGGCTGTCGTCGCGGTGGCGGCGCATCCATCAGACGCCGTTCACTCCAGGTCGGACCCGCCTGCAACTGGATCGGGACGCGATCGCTCCGCCCATCGGCAGGTACTCCGGATTCACCGTACGCGAGATGGCGGACATCGTCCGTCGCGTCATCGAGGATCTCGGCCTGTCGGATCGCCTCTCGCCGCTAGTCCTTGTCATCGGGCACGGATCGATCAGCCTCAACAACCCTCATGAATCTGCACACGACTGCGGAGCGTGCGGCGGCGGCAGGGGCGGCCCCAACGCCCGCGCGTTCGCGCAGATGGCGAACGACCCTCGCGTGCGGCAGCTGCTGGCCGCCGAAGGGATGTCCATCGATGCGACCACGTGGTTCGTGGGTGCTCAGCGCAACACCTGCAACAACGAGGTGACCTTCTTCGATGAGGATCTCGTCCTCGACGCGTGCCGGCCGGTACTCGAGCGGGCGATGGACGCGATCGACACGACACGCCGCCGCGAGGCGCACGAACGGTGTCGCCGGTTCGACGGCGTCCCGCGCTGGTATCCGCCGCCGGCGGCGCTCGCCCACGTCCAGGGACGCGCCGACGATCTCGCGCAGCCGCGTCCCGAGTACGGCCATGCGACGAACGCCTTCTGCATCGTCGGGCGCCGAACGCGAACGCGCGGACTCTTCCTCGACCGCCGCGCGTTTCTCGTGTCATACGACCCGTCGCGCGACGATGACGGGGTAATCCTCGCGCGCATCATGGCGGCTGTCGTCCCCGTCGTTGCCGGTATCAACCTCGAGTACTACTTCAGCTACATCGATCCGACGGGATACGGCTGCGGTACAAAGCTGCCGCACAACGTCACGTCACTTCTCGGGGTGATGGATGGTGCCCAGAGCGACCTCCGGACGGGGCTGCCGTGGCAGATGGTCGAGATCCACGAACCCACTCGGCTTGCGATTGTCGTGGAGACCACTCGCGATCGCCTCCGGCGCCTCGTTCTGGCGAACGTGATGATTGAGCGCCTGGTGCGGCATCGATGGATCTGGCTTGCCTGCCTCGATCCCGACTCGGGCGCGTTGTGGGAGTTCCGTGCCGGCGGGTTCGTGCCACATGCCCCCGAACACCCGCTGGCGGTGGTCGCAGGAGGTTCCGCGGCGTGGTATCAGGGCAAGCGCGGGTTTCTACCGCCCGTTGCGCTTCTGCGAGACCAGCCGACCCGGTCAGGCGAACCAGGGGCACGGCCATGACGCCAGCGCTCCCGGGAATGTCTCTCGCCGTGCTGGTGCTGGTTGGCGTCGGCATGCCGGCGCTGCTGCTTGCGGTCCTCGGCCTGGCGTCAGTGCTCAACCGCCCGCTGTCAGAGCGCTGGACCGGGCGCCTGGCGGGCGGTGCGATGACGATCTCCTGCGCGTCATTGATCGTGTCATTCGTCGCGTTCGGCGTGGCGCAGCAGGGCACGCGAATGATTTCGTACGGCGCCTGGTCAGCGTCGCACGAAGGTGGCATCGCGATCGAATTCCTCGTCGACCGGTTGTCGCTGGCGTTTGCAGTGCTGTCGACGGCGATTGCCGGCGTGGTGTCCGCGTTTTCGAACCGGTACCTGCACCGCGAGGCGGGCTACAACCGGTACTTCGTCCTGTTTGCGATGTTCGTGACCGGCATGCTGCTGGTCGCGCTCGCAGGTAACGTCGCCGTGCTCTTCATCGGCTGGGAGTTCGTGGGGCTCAGCTCGGCGCTGCTCGTCGCCTTCTTCCAGGATCGTCCGGCGGCCGTTTCCAACGCCTTCCGCGTGCTGTCGATATATCGAATCAGCGACGCCGCGATGTTGTCGGCGGCAGTCCTGCTGCGGCACGTCGCCGGCAGCGACAGCCTGTCGCTTCTGTTTGGGGGCGCCGGGACCACGGCCGGACTGCCGGCCGCCGACGCCACCATCATCGCCATTCTGCTGATTGTTGCCGTCGCCGGAAAAAGCGCGTTGCTGCCGTTTTCGAGCTGGCTGCCGCGGGCGATGGAAGGCCCTACCCCGTCGAGCGCCGTCTACTACGGCTCGCTCTCGATTCACGCCGGCTGCTTTCTCCTGCTTCGTGCGGCACCGCTGCTCGAACAGGCACCTGCCGCGCGTCTCCTCGCCGGGGGGCTCGGCGCGGCGACTGCGCTGTTCGCGGGAACGGCAACTCGCGCCCAGAGCGACGTGAAGTCGTCGCTGGCTTACGCCTCGCTCACGCAGGTCGGGATCATCGTCGTGGAAGTCGCGGTCGGTTGGCACACGCTCGCGTTCATCCACCTGGCGGGACACGCGTGCTTCCGTTTGCTGCAGTTCCTGAGTGCACCGAACGTGCTCCACGATCTTCACGGGCTCGAGGACACGATTGGCGACTATCCGCCTCCACATCGCAGCCCTCCTCGCGGCGTGAGGGCCGAACGCGCGCGCCGGCTGCTGTTCCTTGTCGCGCTGGAACGGGGGTTCCTCGACGTCTTCCTCGACCGGTTGGTCGTCGAACCGTTCATGCGGCTTGCGGGCCTGCTCACGCGGGTGGACCGGTGGCTCTGCTTCCAGGCTGTCGATCGCGCCGCGGCGGGCGTCGACGTCCTGATCCCGGGCCGGCTGCGTGCGGCTGAACCTGCGGCCGACGGGGGCGATCACGATGACTGATCCGCGGCTCTGGGTAGCCGGCCTGATCGCTCTGCCAACGATGGTGATCGGCGCCTCCTGGCTGCGCACCGACGTCGACCGCCTGCGGCGCCTCGCTGTCGTCTCGGCGATCGCCATGGTACTCGCTGCGCTGGTCATCCCTGTGACCCCGGCGTTGCGCGACTTCTCGATTACGACCTCGTCATTGACCTGGATGCCGGGCGGAGAAGCCCTCATTCGGCTCGATGCGCTGTCGGCCGTCCTCCTGCCGTTCGCGGCAGGCCTGTGGCTGCTGACGGTCGCGGTCACGCCGCGCGCGGCGCTCGACCGCCGCGGCCTTCGGCGAACCGCTCTTGCGACCCTGCTGACGCTCGCGTCGTTTCTCACCGCCAGCGCGGTGGTCCTGCTGCTGTTGTGGGTGGGGTCGGTGTGGGTGTTCCTGTCTGCGCTCGCGGATCCGGCACACCGTCACCAGCGCCGGGTCGTCGCCGCGTACCTGGGCACGTCGACGCTGCTGCTTGCTGCAGGCGTCGTACTGCTCGTCAGTCCCGGAGTGCAGGACACAAGGATCGAAACGGCGGCAATGTGGCTGATCGTCCTCGCCGCGCTCGTCCGAAAAGGCATCGTCCCGTTCCACGCGTGGGTACCGGAGGTATTCGATCACGGCCGGCTCGGCCCGGCGATCCTGTTCAACGCACCGCAGGTTGGCGCATACATCACATTGGTGCTGATCGTGCCGCGGGCCTCGCCAGAGATGCTGCGAACGATTGCCGTTCTGGCGCTCGGGACCGCTGTATACGGTGCGGCGCTCGCGCTCGTGCAGCGGAGCGCGCGCCGCGCGTGCGGGTACCTCTTTATGAGTCAGTCGGCGCTCGTGATGGCTGGTCTCGATTGCACGAGCGTCACCGCGCTCGCGGGCGGCCTGCTCGTGTGGCTGTCGGCCGGCCTCGGGTTTGCGGGACTCGCCCGGTGCGTCCAGGTCCTCGAGGCGCGGCGTGGCAGGCTGGATCTGACGCGCTACCACGGGGGGTACGATCGCATGCCCGTGCTGGCGATCAGCTTCCTCGGAGTAGGGCTCGCATGCACCGGCTTCCCCGGCACCCTCGGCTTCATCGGCCAGGAACTGCTGGTCGACGGTGCCGTCGACGTCTTCCCCGTCATGGGCTTCGCCGTCGTCATTGCATCGGCGCTGATGGGGCTGGCAGTTCTGAGGATGTACTTCTCATTGTTCTGCGGCCGGCCCGACGTGCTCGCGCATCCCACGCTTCGGTTTGGACCCAAGCCGCGCGAGGCCTGGACGTTCGTCGCGCTCGTCCTCGCGCTGATCGCGCTGGGCGTCGTCCCTCGCCCGCTGGTCGACTCGCGCATCGACGCGAGCGACCGTATCCTGCGGTTGCGCGCGGCCTATGACAGCCGCCGTGTGGTTTCGCGCTGAACGGACCTGCTCGCGTTCAACGCGCAGCTCGACCTTCGTGGTGTCCGGCCGGAAGAAGAGCGCAACCGTCCAGTCGAGAACGATCCGGAGGCGACGTTCCCAGCGCGGCATCTGAAACAAGTAATACGTCCGGCGCAGCCACCAGGCCGGAAACCCCGTGAAGCGCATGCCGAACACGAGCGCGACGGCCCGGGTGTGACCGAGCGATGCCATGGTCCCGAGGGGGCGGAACACGAACGGAGTTGGGACGCGCCCTTCAATCTCGGCCTCGATGTTTCGCGCAAGGTGACGCGCTTCACGAACGGTATGCTGCGCCAGCGCGGGGTACGGGCGGCCGTCGGGCCCAGGGATCGAGGCGCAATCACCAAGCGCCCACACATTCGGATGGCTGCGGCTCCTCATCGTCGCGTCGACGGCAATCCGCCCGCGTTGATCGTGTACGACGGCGATCTCACTGGCCACGACGCTCGGGACGATTCCTGCCGCAAGCACAATCGTGCTTGCGTCGATGATCTCGTTTCCCACACGAATACGGCCAGGTTCGATGGACTGAACGGCCGTCGACACGTGGACGTCGGCGCCGCGCCGGCGGAGCACGTTCGCGGCGACGGCCGCGAGCTTCTCGTCGATCTCGGGGAGGATTCGAGCGCCGGCTTCGAACAACTTGAAGCGGATCTCCTCCGGGCGGATCCGGGGATAGAAGCGCAGGACGTCGTGCACGAAGGCCGTGAGCTCCCCGAGCAGCTCGACACCGACGAGCCCCCCGCCGATCACGACGATCGTCAGGCATCGCCGTCGTGATTCCGACTCGTGGGTAGCATCGGCGCGCTCGAACTGCTCGATGACGTGGTTTCTCAGCACGAGCGCGTCGGCCATCGTTTTGAATGTGAACGCGTTCGACGAGCCGGCGATCAGCCGTTCGTTCGTTGACGCTCCGAGCGCGACGACAAGCTGGTCGTAGGGCAAGTCATAGGCGCCTCCGTCGGGTGAAACAGCTCGAACGATCTGCTGCTCGACATCGACGTGGTGGACCGTCGCCTCAATGAAGCGCGTCCGCCGCAAGGCGGCTCGGATCGGCTGTGCACAGTGGCGCAGTTCCAGCCTTCCCGAGCAGGATTCGAACAGGAGCGGTGTGAGGACGAAGAAGTTCTCGCGGCTGACCAGCGTGATCTCGACGTCCGGCTGCCCGCGCAGTCGGCGTTCGAGATGACGTGCTGTGGTGACGCCACCGAACCCTCCGCCGAGCACGACTATACGCACGACCTCATCCCTCCTCTTGAGTGCTGCATACAAGTAAGACGCATCACCGGTGATGCTTGTGACACAGCCGATGCCGCAGCCCAGCCATTGGATCCCTAACTGCGTCGTGGGCTGATGCGCAGATAATCTGTCACATGGCCTTAGATCTGAAGGAGATCGCGTCCCTTCGCCTTGCGAGCATCGTCGCGTCGGCTGATGACGCCATCATCAGCAAGGATCTCGACGGTACGATCACGAGCTGGAATCGTGCGGCCGAACGCATTTTCGGCTACAGCGAAACAGAGGCTATCGGCCGTTCCATACGGCTGATCGTACCGCCCGAGCTGTACGAGGAGGAAGACAATGTCCTGGACCACGTTCGCAAGGGCACGGGCGTCGATCACTACGATACAGTTCGCGTGCGCAAGGATGGCACACGCATCGAGGTGTCCCTGTCGGTATCGCCGATTGTCACTGCCGCCGGTGAAATCATCGGGGCTTCGAAGATCGCCCGGGACATCACCGAACGCCGCCGGCTCGAACGCGTCACCCAGCACTTTGCCGCCATCGTCGCGTCCGCAGACGACGCGATCGTGAGCAAGGACCTCGACGGGATCGTCGTGTCGTGGAATCCGGCGGCCGAACGCCTGTTCGGCTACACGGCTGCCGACATCGTCGGCCGATCGATTCGTCTCATCATTCCTCCCGACCGTCAATCCGAGGAAGACCGGGTCCTCGCGACCATACGACGAGGGGAGAGCATCGATCACTTCGAAACGCTCCGTCAGCGGAAAGACGGCAGCCTCGTTCCGATATCGCTGACCGTGTCGCCTATTCGCAACGCCAACGGGGAGATCATCGGCGCCTCCAAAATCGCGCGCGATCTGACACGCATCCAGCGGACCCAACGCGAGGCACTGCGCCTCGCTGCCATCGTCGAGTCGAGCGACGACGCGATCGTCAGTAAAGATCTGGACGGCATCGTCACGTCGTGGAACGCCTCGGCGCAACGCATCTTTGGTTACACGGCGGCGGAGATGATCGGGCGATCCATCCGGACGATCATTCCCGACGACAGGCAGCACGAAGAAGACATGGTGCTGTCGCGAATTCGAAAAGGTGAACGGGTGGACCACTTCGAGACCATGCGCCGGCGAAAAGACGGAGTGCTGGTGGCGATTTCGCTGACGGTCTCGCCCATCCGTGGACTGGACGGCACGATCCTCGGCGCATCCAAAATCGCTCGCGACATCAGCGATCGCCAGCGGGCGGAAGAGGAACGCCAGCGCCTCCTGACCATGGCGCGGGAGGCCAGCCGTCTCAAGGACGAGTTCCTCGCGACGTTGTCCCATGAACTGCGGACGCCCCTGAACGCCATCGTCGGGTACGTCCGTATGATGCAATCGAATCTGCTGACAGGAGACAAGCTCCGCCGTGCCATCGACACGGTGTCGCGCAACGCCACGTCCTTGAATCAGATCGTGGAAGACGTGCTGGACGTCTCGCGGATTATCTCGGGCAAGCTGCGTCTCGACGTGCAGCGCGTCGATCTCGGTCCCATTCTCCAGAACGCCGTCGACACAGTGCGTCCTGCGGCGGACGCCAAGGGTTTGCAGCTGACGACGATTTCGGACCCCCGCACACCTCCGGTGTCCGGCGATCCGGAGCGCCTGCAGCAGGTGTTGTGGAACATCCTGTCGAACGCGGTCAAGTTCACGCCGCGCGGGGGCAAGGTCCAGGCCCGCCTGGAACAGGTCAATTCCCATGTGGAGATCACGGTCAGCGATACCGGAGCCGGCATTGCGCCGGAGTTTCTCCCTCACGTATTCGACCGGTTCCGCCAGGCTGACGCGGGAATGGATCGCGCCGCCGGCGGACTCGGGCTCGGACTCGCGATTTCGCGGCACCTCGTGGAGCTGCAGGGCGGACGCATTTTCGCGATGAGCGGGGGCGTGGGGAAGGGTTCAACGTTCCGAATAGAGCTGCCGCGTCGGATCGTCGACGATGTCGCGATGCGCGAGGCACGCGAACACCCGCGCTCTTCCGGCGACGAGCCTCACATTGTCGTGCCGCAGCTGCACGGCATCCGAATCCTCGCCGTAGATGACGACCGCGACGCTCTCGCGCTCGTTCGGGAAATTCTCGAAGCGACGGGAGCAACCGTCGCGACCGCGGACAGCGGCCAGGACGCGCTGACTGCTTTGCAACGGACGATTCCGGACGTGCTGCTGCTGGACATCGGGATGCCGCAGATGACCGGATTCGAATTGATTGAGCGCATCCGCACATCGGAGGACCCGCGCGTCAGGGCGGTGCCGGCAGCGGCGCTGACAGCCTATGCCCGTTCCGAGGATCGAATCAGAGCGCTTCGGAGCGGATTCCAATTACATCTCGCAAAGCCGGTCGACCCTGCCGAACTGATGGCCGCGATGGCTGCGCTGGCCAGGCGGCCGAGCGCCGCGATTTAGGGGCGATCACAGCCACTTGGGTCCAGCCAACCACAGGAAGTGACCGCTCCATGACTGCCCGACGCGACGGATCCGATGGGCTGCCTTACCCGGCGGCCCTGTCAGTTGGCCTCGCGGTCATCTGGCGGGAGGATCGCCACACCGCTGTGTCCACTCGTGCCACGTCAACACGCCGCCATCCGGCCGCGGATCTTCAGCCAGCATGGCGATGTATTCCAACAGGTGCCCGTCAGGATCGTGAAAGTAGATGCATACCGCTGGCATCCATGCGAGGACGACCGGCTCGTCGGTCGGACGACCGTCGAAATCGAGCGGCGTGAGGCCGGCTGACTGCAGCACCCGCGGCGCCGAGATCACATCGTCGCGCCTGGCCGCGAACGCAATGTGCGTCGTCGTCTTCTGCGGCCCGGAGCCGCTCGCCCAGAGTCCCAGCATCGCGCTGCCGCGTGAGCCCACCCAGAAAAACGTAGCCTGTCGGATCGAAACCACGTGCGCCGGTTCGAGCCCGATCAGGTCCCGATAAAAGACGATGGAAGTGTCGAGGTCGGAGACGGTCAGGTGAGCCTCAAAGAGGCGGTCGACCGGTGTGATCATGCGGTGTCCGCGTCTGCGATGTGGCCGTTTTTGCGAGCTCGCATTCGATCGAATGCGAATGGCCCTGGTCCCCCCAGCACCAGCGTGGCGAGTGCGGCGATGTACAGGAGATCGGTTTCGTAACCGGGAGGGCCGAATTGTGGTCCGGCACTCGTCACCTCGCGGAGCTTGATCGAGCTGAACCCGTACGGAAGATGCACGGTAATCGCCGCAACGAGGAGAATCGCCGACAGCGGCAGGCTGACGACGGGGATCGACGCGCCAACCAGGACAGCAAGGCCGCCGAGGAGCTCACTGGCAATCGTCACCCAGGCCATCGCATGTGGCGCCGGAACCCCCAATGCATGAAGCGAGGCGGCGAAGCGCTCGGGTCCATTCATCACCTTCGCATAGCCGTGGGCGATGAAGCCGTAACCCACGATCAAGCGCAACGGGAGCGCCGCCCATTGCCGCATCGTGCCGTTGTAGTCTGCCGAGGACATGTGGTGACCTGGAAACCTAAGCGGCGACGAGATCACCGCGGACGACGCTTCGGTCATCTCTGCGAAGTCGGCTACACACATACGAGCCGCCCACCAGAATGAGGCCGACGACAGCGAAGCCCCAGACGCTCACCGGATCGCCGACCGACAGGTGCGAGTAGAGGGCGCCGGTGAGGTCGAAGATCAGACCGGCGTAGGCCCACTCCTTGAGCCTGCCAGCGGCTGGTACGAGCACCCCAGACATGCCAAGGATCTTGGCGGTGCCCAGAAACGGCAGTAGATACGGCGGATATCCGAGATGCCCGAACACTTTGAGGGCTTCGGGCTGTCTCACGACATCCGGAATCGACGCCATCAGCATGAACGTGGTCATCAAACCAGTGACGACCCAATAGACAACGTTGACCCGATTCTTCATGTTGCAACCTGTAAGAGACGGACGCGCGACCCGATGGTGAGCCGCCGGCTGCCATTGCTAATCTCGCGGCGGCGCCGAAATATTCCCTGCGGTTGTGCGAAGCTTCTGGCGGGCGGCGTGGCCGACGGTCAAATGGCAGCAGGCTTCGTGCGCGAACGTCGGTGGGAGAACATGCTCGATCGCCGTCTTACTCCTATTGCAATTGTGTGTGCTGCGTTCCTTCAAACGCCGGCCATCGCGGCATCGCAACAGCCGACCGCGGTAATCCAAGGACTCCGTTTGTCGTTCTGACCGCGCGCGACAGCAGCGCCCGACGTACCGAGGCAATCGACTTACTGGAAGTCAAGGCGGCCTCGAGATGTGTATGCACTCAATCCCCTGAAGGACGCAGCAGCGTCTTGATCGCACGCCGCTCGTCCATTGCGCGATAGCCGTCCGCAACATTTTCGAGCGGCAGCACCAGGTCGAACACTTTTCCTGGATTGATCTTCCCGCTGAAAACGAGATCGATCAGCTGTGGGAGATAGCGACGAACGGGCGCCGGACCGCCGAGCAAGCGCACGTGCCGGAAGAAGAGATCGGCGCCGTCAAGTGTGACACCGTGCGGCACGCCGACGTAGCCGACCGAACCCCCAGGCCTCGTCGACTTGATGGCCTGCATCATGGCCTCCTGGGTCCCGACACACTCCAGCACTGAATCCGCACCGACGCCGTTCGTCAGCTCCTGAACGCGCTCAACACCTTCGTCGCCGCGCTCCGTCACGATGTCGGTCGCGCCGAATTCACGGGCGAGCGTCTGCCGCGGCTCGTGGCGGCTCATGGCGATGATGCGCTCCGCGCCCTTCTGCTTCGCCGAGAGCACGCCGAGCAGTCCGACGGCGCCGTCGCCCACGACCACAACCGTCGATCCTGCCTTCACATTCGCGGCGTCCGCCGCAAACCAGCCGGTACCCATCACGTCAGAGAGCGCGAGCATGCTTGGAATGTGATCGGCATCGGGCGCATCGGGAGTCGCGACGAGTGTGCCGTCCGCAAGCGGCACTCGGAGCCGCGGTGCCTGTGCCCCACTGACCGCGGTCTTGTGCTCGCACGAGGTCTGAAACCCATGCCGGCAGTGCGGACACGTGTTGTCGGACGCGAAGAACGATCCGATCACGAACTGCCCGGGCTTCAACGACGCCACGCCGCGCCCGACGTCTTCGACGTAGCCGCAGTACTCGTGTCCCATCGGCGTTGGCGCCGGGACCGGCGCGATGCCGCGATATGGCCACAGGTCCGAACCGCAGATGCAGGTTAGGGGCAGGCGAATGATCGCGTCTGTCGGCGCGAGGATGGCAGGTTCGGGCTGTTCTTCGAACCGGATATCACGCGCCCCGTATAAAACCGCTCCGTGCATGTCACACCCTTTCCTTGCCGTGGGCAGCCAAGGCATGGTGCAAGACGGTCCCCAGTTCCGCGATCTGCCGCTGCGATACGTCGGCGGACAGCACAGCTTGCGATCCGTGAAACGTCCCGCGCCACTGATGGAGTTCGACCGGCACGCCGGCCTCCATCAACCGCTGCGCGTAGATGATCCCTTCATCGCGGTTCGGATCGAACTCCGCCGTCGCGATGTAGGCGGGCGGTAGCCCCGACAGATCGCTCGCCCGCGCCGGCGCGGCGTAGGGCGACGCGGCAGCGGAGCCCAGATAGTGCCGCCACGATGCAGAGACCTTTTCGCGCGTCATGAACGGCGTATCGGTGAAGTTCCGCGCCGACCACGTCTCCTGCCGATCGTCGAGCTCGGGCTGATTGAGCAGTTGAAAAGCGATTGTTGGCCCGCGATGATCACGCGCGCGCAATGCCACCGCAGCCGCGAGCCCCGCGCCGGCCGCGTGGCCGCCAACGGCGATGTGTTGCGCGTTGAGCCCTAGTTCCGCAGCGTGTTCCGCCGTCCACATCACGGCGGCGTAGGCATCCTCGAGAGCGGCCGGAAACCGATGCTCCGGAGCCAATCGGTAGCCGACGGACACCACCACCGTTTGGGAGGCATCCGCGATTCGCGCGGCCCATGGATGCTCTACGTCCAGACCGCCCATGACGAATCCCCCACCGTGCAGCCAAACAATCGCACACCGCGCGCCGCGCGGCCGATAGATTCGCACCGGCACGTTGGGCGTCGCCGGCACCGTGCGATCCTCGATCTCTATTTCATTAATATCCAAGGCGGGTGCCTTGGCGGAGAGGCGGGCGAGTGTCTGGCGCGCGGCGATCGGATCGTTCAGGTCCGCCTTGGGAAACATCGAGATGAATCGTTCAAGTTCGCGATCGATGCGGACTCCTGACTGACTGGTCATTTCTTACTCTCCCTGCGCACCAATGTCGTCGCCCTGACTGATGGCGGTGCACTGCCATAATCCGATCCTGCGGTCAATGAGTCTGTTCGAGGAACCGACGCAGTTTTTCAGGGTCGCGAACAACGTAGATTTCGCGGATGCGGCCGCCTGCGATGTCGAACGAGCAGGTCGCATTGCCGGAAATCGGATGGCGCATGAGCAGGCCGGGCGCGCCGTTGATCGTAACGACCTGAGGATCGGACTCCAACCAGCGCACTTTGCCGCCAATGTCGGTCAAAAACTGCGCAATGCGCTCGGCGCCGAGCAGCCGGCTCGACGGCGCGGGTGCGTTGCAGCCGCCGTCCGCCACGAACGTCGCGTCGGCATGCAGCACTGCCATCAACTCCTCAACGCTGCCGGTGACGCACGCGTGCCGAAACCGTTCGACGATCTCCTCGGATTCGGCACGAGACGCCGCGAAGCGCGGACGCGGTTCGCGTAGCCGGCTTCGCGCGCGCGTGAGGATCTGTCGCGTATTCACCTCGCTCTTTCCGACGGTCCTCGCGATCTCGTCGAAGTCGCGGTCGAAGACCTCGCGCAGCAGGAACACCGCGCGTTCAATCGGGGCCAGGTGCTCCAGCATTACCAGGAACGCCGTCGTCAGCGACGACGCGAGCTCCGCCGGCTCCTGAATCGCTTCCGGGAGCGGTTCGGGGAGCCATGGCCCCGGATATTCAACGCGCGTTCGGTCGGCGCTGCGCAGATGGTCGATGCACAACCGCGTCACGATTGTCGTGAGATACGCGCGAGGGGAACGGATGTCGGCATGCTCATCCTGGCGCGCACGGATCCACGTATCCTGAACGACGTCTTCGGCTTCGGTGGCGCTGCCGAGCATGCGATACGCAATCGAGAACAACAGGGGTCGATGTGGCTCGAACGTCGGCGCGTCCCACTTAGTTGCTGTCACGGCTCAGGTTCCTCTGCTTCTGCGGCTCTCTTAAGGTTAGACGATTGACGAGGACGGCCTGTGACAGCGGCTCAATGCGTCTGCTCCTCGGGTTCGGCACGCGGCACGGCGCCGCACGGATCCGACTCGCAGGCAGCCTCGCGCGCGGGTGAGGATTTCCCGTGCGTTGCGCCTCAGTGATGCCGGCGCTCGTGTCGATCTCATCGAAATCGAGCTCGAAGGCTCGCGAGCGCTGTCACACGCCGTCGTGGCAAGCCGTCTTGTTTACGAGGCCGCTGCTTCCCGATTGTGGTCGCGGTAGCGCCAATCGCCGGCTTCCCCGGCAGAAGAAGAGGTTCGTCATGATTCGTTCATTGGTCTTGTTCGTTCACATCACGGGCGTGCTGACGATGTTTGCTGGGCTCGCTCTTGAAGCGTTCGGGGCGGCGTCGAGCGGAAGAGCCGCGCCACGCATTTTTGGCCTCGCCATGCCGCTGACGTTGCTGTCCGGCCTCTACATGGGTGCGCGATTCGGCGTCCTCGCCGACGCGTGGATGTACGCGTCCTACGGTGCGATCCTCGTCATGGCGGCGACCGGTCCGCTCGCGCAACGATCGGACGCACTGCGACAGCTGTCGCTGCGGGCGCGCGTCACGTTCGGTCTGGCGATCGTGTTCTTGATGATTGCGAAGCCAGGCGCGATGGGTTCGTTGGTCGTCCTGGGCCTGGCCCTTGGCATCTCGATGCTTGTGGGGCTGCCAATCGGACTGAAGCGACAGACCGACCTGTTCTCGACCGAAGCGTGAGCCCTTTTTGAGGCGAGGACAATCGTCGTACAGCGACACCTGCGCGTCGTCGATGACGGAATCGTGACATCTGCCGGAGTCGCAGCCGGCATAGATATGGCGCTCGCTGTCGTCGAATCGCTTCACGGCAAGGCGGGGGCCGATGAAACGGCGAAGTATATGGAGTTTCCCCGCGCAGGCGTCCAGATGTTGTGATCGAGTCCAGACGATCAGGTCGATCCCGCAGATGGCTAAGCCGATGACGCCGAAGTCCGTAAACCCGCGGCATCCAGCTCCTCAGTAATCCTACTGATCGATATAGAATCGCGCCGTTCTCGCACAGACAGCTACGACGTCGCCTGAAATTGGGTCCCAGCGGCGTGACCAGTAAACGGCGCGCGGTCAGATTCGCACGCCGGCCGACAGCCCTGCCCCGGCGCCAGCTGCTCGTTCGAGAGCAGCAGTTTGTTCAACAAAACGGCCGCACGGTTGATTCGCCAGAAGCGGAATGCGCTGTCTCTTGATCGTCTGGCGAAGTGCTGGATGGCGGCGGCGTTGGAAATAGACCAATGGGAGCACTGGGAGGGAAACGATCATGACTGAGCATTGCGGAGCATCAATAAAGCAGCGCGCCGCGGAGTCCACGTCCTCGACTTCTGAGGCTGGAGATGTGGTGCGATACCGCCTCGAAGCGGCTGAAATTGCGTGGGAGATCGCGCCCGGTCGCACAGTCCGCGGCTACGGATTCAACGGCCAGGTGCCCGGTCCCGTCCTGGAAGCGAAGCAGGGCATCCCATTGGAGATCGAGTTCACGAACCGGCTGCCCGAGCCGACCGTGATTCACTGGCATGGCTTGCGGATTCCGGCGGCCATGGACGGTACAGAGATTGTGCAGCGCCCCGTCCAACCCGGAGAGACCTTCACATACCGCTTCACGCCGCCAGACGCGGGCACATTCTGGTATCACCCACACCTCAATGAGACAGAGCAGCTGGAAAAGGGACTGTACGGCGCGCTGATCGTGCGCGCGGCCGATGAACTGACGCTCGACGGCGAGAAGGTCCTCGTCTTCGATGATCTGCGGGTCGACAAGAAGGGACAGATCGCGAAGTTCGGCGGTCTCAAGGACCGTCACAATGGCCGGGAAGGCAACGTGCGCCTGATCAACGGCAAGTCCGAGCCGGAGGTGACGATCGCGGCGGGACAGATCGAACGCTGGCGGATCGTGAACGCCTCGAGCGCGCGGTACGTCCGTCTCTCCCTCGGCGGACTTCCGTTTCGGATCATCGGTACCGACGGCGGATTGATCGAAGCTCCTGTCACGGCCGAGGAGGTGCTTCTTCCGGCGGCGGACCGTGTCGAGCTCGCCGTGGGTCCATTCGAGAAGGAAGGTGAGGTTCTGAACATCGAGGACCTGCCGTACAACCGCCTGGCGGGAAAAAAGGGGATCGAGCGGTTCGGAACGATTCGCGTCGCACCACGAAAGCCGTCCACTGCGCGCGTACCGGAACGGCTGCGCGAGATCGTTCCGTTGGTGACCGCGGACGCGCCCGTGACGCGGACCGTGAAGTTAGGTTTCAAGATGAGCCTTCGCCGCGGCTTCGACTTCGTCGTCAATGATGAGCGTCACCATCATGACCAGCCGGTGAAGGTCGGTGAGCTTCAAGTGTGGGACGTCGTCAACGCCACGATGATGGATCACCCGTTCCACCTGCACGGCTTCTTTTTTCAGGTCCTCGAGGTCAATGGAAAGAAACCGGCGTGGCGATCGCTGGAGGACGTGATCAACGTGCCGCCGAAGGGGACCGTCCGAATTGCGTGGTATCCCGATGACAGGCCCGGCATGTGGATGTACCACTGCCATATCCTCGAGCACCACGCGGCCGGCATGATGGCGCACTTCGAGGTCGTGCGGTGATGACGCCGACAAACTCCACGGTCATCCACACCGGCACCTTTGATCGCAAGTCGCTCCGTGTGGCCGCCACGCTGCTGCTTGCGGGACAACTGCTGTACGTCGTAATCACCCTGTTCCACACCGGCGGCGAGGCGAACAATCACGCGACCATCTTCGCTGCGTACGCGGCCAGCCAAATTTGGACCGGTGTGCACACCGCCCAGTTCGCGTGCATGGCGATCATGCTCGCCGGGCTGCTTGTGCTGTTCTTCGCCTTGGACGCTCCACCTGGCACCGCCGGATGGGCAGCCCGATTCGGCGCCGCGTCCGCAGTGGCGACGCTGGCGTTGTGTGGCGTCGTTCTGGCCGTGGACGGGGTTGCGCTCAAGCAGGCCGCGAACGCCTGGGCGAGTGCTCCGGAAGCCGAGAAGGCTGCACGCTTCGCCGTCGCCGAAGGGATGCGGTGGCTCGAATGGGGCACGAGGAGCTTCGAGTCGTTCACGCTGGGCCTTGCGATGCTGTTGCTTGCCGTGGCGGTTGCGCAGTCGGCCCGGGCGCTGCGGCCGATTGCGTACATGATGGGACTGTCGGGGCTGGCGTACCTGGTGCAGGGCTGGACGGGCGCGACCGAGGGATTTTCGCAGACGCACACGATCGGCATCGTGGTGGCCGAGGTCTTCAATGCGGCATGGGCGGTTTGGTTGCTCTTTGTTGCGCGACGGACGCCGGATCTCGAGACGGCGTCGCTCGGCCGAAGCACTGGGATCCGGTGATAGCGGGTGCCGCGTCCGGTTCGACGCGGCACCTCGTTCCTGTATTAGCGGCCGCAGGTGCAACCACTACCGCACTGGCAGGTGGCGCCGCAGCGGCATCCGGGTCTGCGCGTTTCCGTGCTCTTCTTGGACATCTGAAGCTCCTTTGTCAGCCGACCCCATGTCGGTCTTCACACTGATCACGCACAGCCTCCGCGTTCATTACACTCGTCAACGGCCGGTATACTGGCCGTAATGATTTCGTCGGACTCGGTTTCGGAGGACTCGCCAGCGCCGCTCGATGCCCTGGTCGAGAACCACCGTGCCTTCCTCAGGTATCTTGAGCGCCGGGTGGGCGACCGCGAGCTGGCCGAGGACATCCTGCAGGACGCGTTTAATCAAGGTGATGGATCGGCCGGATCAAGCGCCGGCCGGTGAAGGCCTTATTCCGTGGTTCTACCGAACCCTCAGGAATGCAGCCATCGATCGCTTTCGACGGCGCGAGGCGGCAAGCCGCGCGGTCGAGGCGTTTGCGCGTGAGCTCGAGACGCACGCCGCGCCGGCGCCTGAAATCGAAGCGGAAATCTGTGGCTGCATTGAACGACTCGCGAGTACGCTCAAAACGGGATACGCCGACGCGCTGCAGTCGATCGATGTGCAGGGTACGCCCGTGAAGGCGTTCGCGGAGCAGCAGGTCTTTCAGTCAGTAATGCCGGCGTCCCCATCTTTCGCGCTCGAGCCGCGCTGAAGAAACGCCTCATCGAGTCATGCGGAACCTGCGCCGAGCACGGCTGCCGCGACTGCGCCTGCCAGACACACCGCTGACGGCGTCGTGCATTCGAGCACGTCGTGGTCAACCGCCTCCCGTCAGAAAGGATCTGGGATGACGATCGACCGTCGCACGCTGCTCAAGGCTGGAGGCCTCACCGCGCTCTCGAGCTTCGTGCCGGGCTGCTCGCGGCCTGAACGCGAGGCCACGGCGCCGGCCACGGCCCCCCAGTCCGCTGCTGACTACACCCTTCGCATTGGCACCGGACTCGTCGAGCTCGCGCCCGATCGCATCGTCGCGACGACGCTCTACAACAAACAGTTTCCCGGACCCTTGATTCGTCTGAAGGAAGGCCGGCCCGTGACAGTTGACCTGCACAACGACACGGACACGCCAGAGCAGCTGCATTGGCATGGGCAGACCGTGCCGGTCGACGTTGACGGCTCCGCCGAAGAAGGTACACCCTTTCCAGCACATTGGGATCCTAAGCTTAGAATTCCACGTGGACAAGTTGTCGCG
>JADMIO011260197.1_pt1 | contig 115662 bp, 84 predicted proteins | sample 8958161 | NCBI WGS metagenome assembly JADMIO01 (sample SAMN16585339, study PRJNA669376) | soil metagenome | isolation source: Crop rotation soil | place: USA: Cullars Rotation, Alabama | collected 2011 | reverse complement strand
CCGCGACTTCAAGTCACGTGAATTCCAAGCTTCGGATCCCACTGTGCTGGAAAGACGGCGCCGCCGCGCAGCATCGTGGCGCCCCCGAGATCGCCACGACGAACCGCGCCCCCCCCACCATGAAGACGACCAACGAGACCACCGCTTTTCGTGACGTGCCGTTCATGGGCGTCATCTGGGTCGTCCACGAAGCGAGCCAGCTCGGCTTCGTGAACGGACATCCCGACTGGTGCAACCTGGGACAAGGTCAACCCGAAGTCGGTCCGATGGAAGGCGCTCCGCCGCGCGTCGACAACGTCGAGATCAAGCCCGAGGACCACGCGTACGGTCCGCTCGGCGGAACGGAAGAGCTGCGCGCTGCGATCGCGGCGCACTACAACCGGCTCTATCGCGTCGGCAAGAAGTCGCAGTACAAGAGCTCGAACGTGTGCGTCGCGCAGGGCGGACGTCTCGCGCTGACGCGCGCGTTCGCGGCGCTCGGTCACGCCAACGTCGGCTACCAGATCCCCGACTACACGGCGTACGAGGACATGTTCGACCTGCACCTCGCGCGCTTGACGCCGATCCCCATCCGCGCGCGCGAGGAGGACGGCTTCCTCGTGCCGGCGAAGCGGATCGCGCACGAGATCCAGGATCGCGGCCTGGGCGCGTTCGTCATCAGCAACCCGTGCAATCCGACCGGCAACCTGCTGCAGGGCGCGGAGCTTTCGGCGCTCGTCGGCACGGCGCGCACGCACGGTGTGACGCTGGTGCTCGACGAGTTCTACAGCCACTTCATCTATACGGCGGACGGCAAGCCCGCGGCCGGACCAGTGAGCGGCGCGCCGTTCGTCGAGGACGTCGACCGCGATCCGGTCGTGCTCGTCGACGGCTTGACGAAGAGCTACCGCTATCCGGGTTGGCGCGTCGGTTGGGCCGTCGGTCCGTCGCACATGATGGAGACGATGGCGCGCACCGCGAGCTCGATCGACGGCGGGCCGTCGCGCATCGCCCAGCGCGCGGCGTTGAAAGTGCTGGAGCCCGCGCGCGCGGACGCGGAGACCAACGCGATGCGCGCCGGCTTCGCGAAGAAGCGCAACCTGATGGTCGAGCGCCTGGAGGGCATGGGCATCCGCTTCGCCGCGCGCCCGACGAGCACGTTCTACGGCTGGGGCTGCCTGGACGGATTGCCCGAGCCGCTCGACGACGCGATGTCGTTCTTCCGCCGCGCGCTCGAGCGCAAGGTCATGACCGTGCCGGGCGAGTTCTTCGACGTGAACCCGGGCAAGCGCCGCCGCGGACCTTCGCCGTACCGCCAGTGGATGCGCTTCTCGTTCGGACCGCCGATGCCGAACCTGGAGATGGGGCTCGACCGGCTCGAGCGCATGGTGCGCGAGAGCTGACGCACCGCAGTCATGACGTCGCCGGGCCCGAGCACGCCGCGCTCGCGCGAGCGGAGGTCGCGACGCGAGCTCGTCGCGGCAGCGCTGCTCGTGGCGTTCTTCACGGTCGTGTTCCTGTGGGAGCCGATCGTGCGGACGGATGCGGCGCTGGTGCCGGCGCAGATCGGACAGCGCTCGACGTGGACGCACGTCAAGCCGGCGGAGGGTGAAGCGCAAGGCCAGGACGCCGCCGCCGATCTCGTCGGCGACGCGTGGTCGCGCTACGTGCCGTGGAATCTCTTCTCGCGCGCGGCGATCCGCGATGGACGGTTGCCGCTGTGGAACGATCTGTCCGGAGCGGGAGCACCGCATTTCTCCAACCCGGACGCCGCGGTCCTCTCGCCGTTCACGTGGCCGTGGTACGTGCTCGACGTGCGCACGGCGGCGCTCGTCGCGGCCTTGCTGCGGCTGTTCGCGCTGGGCTGGTTCACGTATCTGTTCCTGGCCGAGCTGCGCCTCGCGTTCGCAGCGGCGGTCGCCGGAGCCGTGGCATTCCAGTTCGCGGGCGTGAACGTCGTCGGTCTCCTGGCGCCCGCCTCGGCGGCGGCCGTGCTCGCGCCAGCGGGACTCTTTCTCGTCGAGCGCATCGCGCGCGCGGCCGAGCGCGCGATCGCCGAGCCGTCTTCGGCGACGCCGGTGAACGAGCCGGCACGCGCTCGGAGCGAGATCGCGCGACACGGATGGGGACCCGCCGCCGCGCTCGCCGTCGTCGTCGCGGGGACCTTCTTCTCGGGCGGCTTTGCGACGTTCTCGTTCGCCCTGTTGCTCGTGATTGCCTATGCCTGCGCGCGGCTGTGGCGCATCGGCGCGCGCGCGCCCGGATCGGCGGCGAGATGGCGCGCCATGCGGCGGGCCTCGATCCGCGTCGCCGCCGGCTTCGCGGTCGGTGCGTGCATGGCGTCGATCCAGCTCCTGCCGTGGATCGCCGACGCGAGCCAGGTCGCGCGCGGGTCGACGACCGCCGCGATGCGCGAGCCGTTGCCGGTCGATGCGCTGGCGCTCGACGTGTTTCCCGATCTGCTCGGCAGCCCGAGCGGAGCGTTCCAGCTGGAAGCAGGGGCGCGGCCCGACCGCCGCGTCGTGCTCGCGGAATACGTGGGCTCGCTCGCGCTGTTCCTCGCCTTGCTCGGCGCGTGCTTCGCGCGACGCCGGCGCGCTGCGGCGTTCTTCGCTCTCACCGCGCTCGTGTGGTTCGCCGCGGCGCACGGCCTCCTGGGACGCACGATCTTCGCCGCGTGGCCCGGAGGATCGGCCGCTCCGCTCGGACAGGGTCAGGTCGTGTTCGCATTTTCGATCGCGGTGCTCGCGGCGTTCGCGCTCGACCGGGTCGCGGCCTGGCGGCGTGCAGCCGACGCGCGGATTGCATTCGCTCTGGTCGTGCTCGGGACGTGCGGCGTGTGGGCCTTGCGCGCTTCGGCCGATGCGTTCGCATCTGGTCCGCTCGCGTTGGTTCCGGAGGCTCAGCGCGTCTTCGCCCAGATGTCCTCGACGGCGCACGTCGAAGCGCTGAGTGCGATCTTCTGCGTTGGATTGCTGTGCGTCGCACTCGCGCTCGCGGTCGGGCCGGGGCGAGCGCGGTCCGTGCTCGTGCTCGGCGCCGGCGCGGCGATGTTCGCGCAGACGGGCGGGATCATGGGCGACGTCGTGCCGCTCGCGCCGCGGTCGATCGTCTACCCGCGCACGGACGAGCTGAAGCGTCTCACGGAGCTCGCGCGCGGCAACCAGGTGCTCGTCCTGGGCGCCGACCGCATCGAGCCCGACGCGCACCTCGCCCACGGTCTGCGGCAACTGTGCGCAGCCGAACCGGAGCGCACATCACGCGCGGATCGACTGCTGCGCGCGCAGTTCGGCGTGGCAGACGACGTCATCGTGCGCGCCGACGAGCGCGCGCTCCGACTCTTCGGTGTCGGCCTCGTGCTGGAGAAGAACCGCTCCGCCGACGTGCCGCCCGGTGCCGGCGCTGCGCAGTCGCCGGGTCTGTCGTTCGCGAGCGCCGAGATCCTGCCCGCATCGCCCTTCGTGCAGCGCTTCGTCGATCTGCGCGGCAACGGTGAGCCGCTCGGCTTCGAGTGGATCACGAACGGCTGGCGCAACGAGAGCACGTTCCGCGTCACGGTCGACGACGCCGTGACGGGCGAGCGTCTCGCCGCGACGACGTATCCACCGGGCGAGCTGCGTCCGCGCGGTCAGACGCGCCTGCCGTGCAACATCGATTTCGCGGGCACGCAGCGGCGCGCGGGACGCAAGCTCGTCCTCACGATCGCGGCCGATGACGCCGTCGCCGGCCGTTCGTGGTCGGTGCTGTGCCGCGGCGCGAGCCACGTCGGCACGCCTGAGAACGCACAGGATCCGGCGGATTGGAGTGCGACACAAGGACAGGCTGCGGTATCGGGTCGCCTCGCCCTGCAACCCGACGACGATCCGACGTCGCTCGCGTTCGTCGAGCAGATCGGCGCGTTCGCGGTGCGCGCTTGCGCGGATGCGCCGCGCTTCCGAACCGTCTCGCGCGCGTACGCGGCCAACGATGCCGAGGTCGCCTGGGCCGCGGTGATGCGCGCCGGCTTCGACCCGCGCACGCTCGTCGTGTTGGAAGGCGTGGATGCGGCGACCGCCGATCCGCACGCGGACCCCGACACTTCGGCCTCGACCGCCGTGATCGACGAGCGCGCGGGACACGTGCGCCTGCGCGTTCAGCGCGCGCGTCCCGGCTGGCTCGTGGCCGACATAGCGTGGTGCCCGGGTTGGCGCGCGAGCGTCGACGGCGCGCCCGTGCCCGTCCACTGCGCCAACTACGCCTTCACCGCGCTGGCGCTGCCCGCGGGCGAGCACACGGTCGAGCTCGACTTCGCGCCGGCGAGCGTGCGCATCGGATCCGTGATCTCGATCGTGGGCCTCGTCATCCTGTCGGGCATGATGGTCGCTTCGTTCGCGCGCGCTCGGCCAGGTCATCGCACAGCATGAGGAGCAGGGACATCGTGTCGGACGAGCCGGACAGCCTGCCCGGTGATCCGCGTCCGCGCCCGCGCTTCGAGCTCTTGTGGGCCGCGCTCGCGCTCGCCGCGCTCGTCGTCGCGTTCCTGTGGAATCCGATCACGCGCTTTTCCGACTCGACGTTCGCGCCGGTCGACTTCATGCAGGAGCTGCCGCTCACGCACGTGCAGGACGGCTGGCATCCGGGCAACCAGCTGATCTCGGACGTTTCCGTCGAGTACCACCCGTGGTACCTGTTCGATCGCGACGAAATCCTCCACGGCAAGATGCCGCTGTGGAACCGGTTCAACGGATTCGGCGTGCCGCATCTGGCGAACTTCCAGTCGGCGGTCTTCTCGCCGTTGACGCTCGCGTACTACCTGTTCTCGTTCAAGGCGGCGGCGCTGTTGACGGCGTTCGCGAAGGTCTTCTGCCTGCTGTGGTTCACGTACTTGTTCCTGCGCGCGCTGCAGCTCGCGCCGATTGCGTGCTACCTCGGCGCCGTCGTGTACGCGTTCTCGGCGCACAACATCCTGCGCTTGGGGTACTCGCAGTCGTCGGTCGCGATGATCGCACCCGCGGGATTGTGGGCCGTCGAGCGGATTGCGCAGGGTTTCGAGCACGCGCGGCGGCGCGGACCGATGCGTGCCGGCTGGTGGCGCGTCGAGTTCCCGCGGCGCATGGCGGCGTTCGTCCTCGTGCTCGTCGTCGGGATCCTGCTCGGTCATCCGGAAACGTTCTACTTCGCGCTCGGAACGTCGATCCTGTACGCGACGGCACGCGGCATCGCGCTGTGGATCGATCACCGTGACGTGCCGCGCGCGCGCCGGGACCTGGGCGTGCTCGGGGTTCAGCTCGCGATCGCGGGTGTCCTGGCTGCTCTCGTCGCGATGGTGCAGCTGCTGCCTTTCTTCGAGTACCTGCGCGAGAGCTTCATCTTCGGCGACCGCACCGGCGGAGGGCAGACGCCGCTCGCCACCGCGCCCTGGCCCTGTCTCGCGTTCCCCAACCTGCTCGGCAACCCGTCGCAGGCGTACTTCGTCGACTACAACCTGCCGAAGCCGGACTTCGACTCGGTCACGCTGAGCTACGTCGGCCTCATCGCGATGATGCTCGCGGCGATCGCGCCGTTCTTCGTGCGCCGGCGCCGGATCCTCACGTGGTTCTTCGTGATGGGCATCGTGTGGGTCCTCTACGCGTACGGCTTGTTCGGCACGCAGCCGTGGTTCGAGCTGGTGCCGACGCTGAAGATGGTGCCGATCAACCGCAGCCAGTTCTTCGGCCACATCTGCGTCGCGGTGTGCGCGGCGTTCCTCGTCGATCGCATCGTCGATCCGCCCGATACCGCTGACCGTGTGCGCGACGGCGCGCGGGCCGTCGGCGTCGTCGCGGGCGGACTGGCGGTCTTGTACGCATTCCGCGCGGGAGCCGCCGCGCTCGCCGCGGAGACGTGGAAGCTGCGCGAAGGCAACCTCAACCGCGACATGATCCCGTCCATGTCGGCCGAGCACATGCACGACGTCGGCGTGCTCTTCCTCGTCGGGGTCGCGTGCGTCGCGGCCGCGCTGATCCTGCGCGCGCGCGTGCTGCGCCTCGTGTGCATGAGCGTCCTCGTTCTGGCTGCGTACCTGCAGACCGGCGGCCTGATGTCGGACTACAACCCCATCACGCCCGATCGCATGGTGTATCCGAGCACGCCGATGATGGAGACGCTGCGCGCGCGGACGGCCGGACAGCGCTGCGCGTTCCTCGGTCCGACGGCGATTCCGCCGCACACCAACGCGGTGTACGGCATCCCTTCGATCGCGGTGTGGGACGGCATCAACATCAAGCGGTTCGAGCTCCTGCGGCGGTTGCTCTTCAGCCAGGACGGCAACTGGCAGGACGTGCAATGGGCGACGACGCGCGGGCTCCAGCTCTACGGCATCGGTGTCGTGCTCGACACCGACGGATGGATCGACGTCGACACCGCGTTCGGCTTCGTCGAGGAACGTCCGGACGAGTACTACGCCACCACCCCGATCGTTCCCGGACAGGAAGTCGAGATCGACTTCAACGGCTTCGACGACGCGTTCTGCGCGCTGCGGGTGTGCTTCGCGAGCGGCGGCCGCACGCTCGAGCAGACCCTCGACCTGGCGTTGACGGACAAGTCGAGCGGTGAGCTGATCGCGCAGTCGACGATCGGCCCGCGCGAGCTCGACCCCCTCGGCCGCGATCGCGTGTACACGCGGCTCAACTTCACGCCGCCGAAGCACGCATCCGAGCGCACGTTCACCTTGCGCGTCGCTTCGCCCGACGGCGTTGCCGACACCGCGTGGTCGCTCGTGGGGCGCAAGGACTACGGATGGAATGCGAACCGCGCGACGTGGCGCCACGAAGGCTACCTCGAGCCGCCCGATTCGAAGTGGCACGATCACGCGCAGGTCTGGCAGACGCGTCAAGCTGGCCGTGTGATCGACGGGCAGCTCACCATCGACCTGCACTACGGTTTGCAACACTTCCGCTCGGCGGGCTCGATCGGCCCGTACTCGATGTACGAGTACAAGGACGCGCTGTCGCGCTACCACACGGTGTCGCGCGCGTACGTCGTGCACACCGAGGGCGAAGCCAGCCAGGCCGTGACGCGGCGGGCATTCGATCCGGTTCACACCGTCGTGCTCGAAGAGCCCGCGGCGAAGAACGAAACCGACGCCGGCCTGAAGCCGCGGTTCACGGGATCCGGCGACGAAAAGGACGATGCCTCCGCCGCGATACTGCGCGAGGACAACGGCCACATCGTGCTGCAGACGACGCGCACGAGCCCCGGCTGGCTGGTCGTCTCTCAAGCCTGGTATCCGGGGTGGAAAGCGCGCGTCAACGGCGTCGAGAAGCCGATCCTGCATGCGAACTACGCCTTCGGCGCCGTCGCGCTCGAGCCCGGCGCGAGCCGCATCGAGCTCGATTACGAGCCGCGGAGCGTGGTCCTCGGCGCCGCGATCACGCTCCTCAGCGCGCTCGCGTGCGCGATCTGGCTCTTCGTCTCGGCGCGGTCGGCTCCTCTCGCATGAGCGCGACCGCCTCAGCGTCGACGCGCCGGCGCGACACGTGGCTGGCCGCGCTCGTGTGCCTCGTCTTCGCGCTCGCGTTCGCGCGCAATCCGATCGCGCACCTGCACGACGGCGTGTGGTCGCCGGCGGACATCAGCCAGGTGTTCAGCCTGACGCGCGTCACCGACGGCTGGCGTCCGGGCAACGAGCTGATGAGCGACGTCTGGTTGCAGATGAACGCGTGGCTGCAGTTCCAGCGCGACGAGCTGCACGCCGGACGGTTGCCGCTGTGGAACCCGTGGAACGGCAACGGCGTGCCGCAGCTCGCCAACTACCAATCCGCGGTGCTTTCGCCGTTCAGCGTGCCCTACTACGTGCTGCCGTTCGCGCTCGCGGTGATCGTCGCGTCGGTCGCGAAGCTCTTCGGCCTCGCCTTCTTCACGTTCCTGTTCCTGCGCGAGCTGCGCCTCGCGTTCAGCGCGTCGATGCTGGGCGCGCTCGTGTTCGCGTACGCCGGCCACAACGTCATCCTGATCGGATACCCGCACTCGTCGGTCGCGATGTTCTTGCCGGCGACGTTGTTCCTCGTCGAGCGGATCGTGCAACGGACCGCTCTCCACGATGCGACGCGGCCGTGGTGGCGCGCGGCGACGCCGGTGTTGTTCGCATGGCTCGTCGTCGATCTCGTGCTGCTGCAGCTCGCCGGTCACCCCGAGACGCTGTTCTTCGTGCTGCTCGTCACGGCGGCGTACGCGGTGATGCGACTGGTTGCGGCGTGGCGCGATGCGCATTCGGACGAAGCGCGCTGGAACACGCTGGTGCTGGGCGCGCAGATCGTGGTGTGCGGCTTGGCGGCGGCACTCATCGGATCGGTGCAGACGCTGCCGTTCTTCGAGTACCTCCACGACAGCGCGATCCTCGGAGCCCGGACGGGGCGGCAGATCCCGCTCGGATTGCGCACGTGGTCGGCGCTCTTCTTCCCCAACGAGCTCGGCAACCCGTCGAGCTCGTACTACGTCGACGCGGCGTTGCCGCGGCCCGACTTCACGATCGCGACGATGGGGTACATCGGGGGGACGGCGACGCTGACCGCGCTCACGGCGTTCTTGTTCGTCACGAAGCGGCGCGCGTGCGCGTTCTTCGCGGGCGGGTTCGTCCTGTGGTTCCTCTACGCGTACGGCGTCGGCGGAACAGGTGTCATCTGGCACCACGTGCCCGGCTTGTCGATGGCGCCGATCAACCGCAGCCAGATCGTCGGTGCGTTCTGCGTCGCGTGCCTGGCGGCGTTCGCGGCGGACTTCCTCGTGCGCGGCAAGCGCAACTTCGTCGCAGCCGCGTTCGCCCTCGTCGTCGGAGGCGGAATCCTGTTCTTCGCGCGCATCAATGCCGCCTCGGTCGTCGAGCTCACGCGGCGTTTCCTGCCGACGGAAGAGAAGCGCGCGCTGCTCGTCAGCGGATCGGCCGAGCATCTCGCGCGGATGACGCCGCTGCTCGCAGCCGGCGTGATCGTGCTCGCGATCGCGTGGATCCTGCCGCGCGGATGGAAACGCGTCGCGTGCGTGTGGGCGATCGCGCTGATCGGGTACGCCGGCACGGGCGCGCTGCTGAAGGGTTACATGCCGCTGTGCAACGCGCACCACTTCTTCCCGGTCACGCCGGCGATCCAGCAGTGGAAAGCCGCCGCCGGCGACCGTCAGGTGACCGTGCTCGGCGACGACACGCTGCCGCCGTGCGAGAACATCGTGTACGGCATCCGGCAAGCGGCGTGCTACGACGCGCTCGGCATCGGGCGCTACGAGCGTCTCTACGTCCGTCACTTCGGCTCTTCGGTGAACTGGATGCTCGCGCGCAAGGCGACGGCGCGCGGCCTGCAGATGTTCGGCATCGACGCAGTTCTCGACGGCGACGGTTGGCTCGACGTGGACACCGCGTTCGATTTCGTCGCCTGGGATCCCAAGGCTTTCGTCGGGACCGGCGAGCTCGTGCGCGGCAGCGAAGTGGTGCAGGATTTCACGGGCGTGCGTGACGGCCTCGATTCGATCCGCGTGCGCTTCGAGCGGCCGGCGCAGGATCCGGCCTGCACGGTGGACATCGCGCTCGAGGACGCTTCGAGCGGCGCGGTGATCGCGCGGCAGACGTTCTCGACGGCGACGATGAACGATTCCGCGCCGGATGAACTGGCGGCGACGTTGCGCTGCGCACCGATCGAAGGGTCGCGCGAGAGACACCTGCGCCTGCGCGCCGCGTCGAAGGACGGCGCACCAGGCCGCGCGTTCGTCCTGCGTGCGCGCAGCGACTGGGATGCCTGCGTCGCGCAAGCTCTGGGATCGCCTGGAACGCATGCGCCGGCCGAGGGCTGGAAGTTGTCACGCGACGGTCAGCCGTTGTCGGGCGGCTTGTACCTCGATCTCGGTTTCGCCGACCATGCGTTCCACCCCGAAGCACCGGTCGGACGCTTCACGCTGTACCGCTTCGAGCGCGCGAACTCGCGCTACCACGTCGTCGCCGATGCGCGTTGGTCGGACGACGCAGAGGATTCGTGGAAGCAGGTCGACGCGCCCGATTTCGATCCCGCGCGCTCGGTCGTCATCGAGCGCGACGCCGCTCCCCTCCCGCCTGCGATGACGAGCACTGCGGCGGCCTCTCGCTCCGTCACGCTGGATGCGGAGATTCCGGGTCGAATCCGTCTGCACGTCGCCGCCGGCGAATCCGGTTGGCTCGTCACGGCGCAGCCCTGGTATCCAGGTTGGGTCGCGCGCGTGAACGGCGCCGCGGAGCCCATCCGGCGCGCCGACTACGCGTTCAGCGCGATCCGCTTGCCCGCATCCGCGTGCGACGTCGAGCTCGAGTACACGGCGCCGGCGTTCCGTCTGGCGTGCAAGCTCGCGACGGCGGCGATCCTGGCGCTCGCCGTCTGGCTCTTCGTTTCGCACCGCGCGCTACGACCCTCCGCTTGATCGGTCGTTGAGCGCGCGCCGCCGCGGCGGGAATTCTTTGGCGCGTAACACTTGTCGCGCAACGACTTGCGATCCAGCTGCGCTGCGATCTGCAACCGAACCTCCGCCTCCGCGTCGGGGCACTCGAGGAGACGGCGAGTGCTGCTCCTCGTCACGTTGCGCTCTCGTGCACCGGCCCGGCCGGAGAGGTGAACATGATCACGCGGAAGATTCCCAAGCTCGCGGGAACGATCGGAAGGACGCTCGTGTTGCTGCCCGCGCTGATGCTCGCGCCGTCGTGCGCGAGCAACACTGCAGCCCAGATCGACGACACGTTCGTCGTCATCAAGGGCCTGTGTCGCATCCAATTCGGTCACGCGGGCATCAACTGGTGGCTCCTCCAGGGCAGCCTTTCGAACGTCACCATCACGCCCGAGCCCGGGGCTCAGCTGGCGAGCGCCGTCGTGCGCGTGTTCGAGGACGCGAACGGCAACGGCACGTACGACACCGGCGAAAACCAGAAGCAGTTCACCTCGACGACGAGCGGCAACGGCCTCTGCGTCTCGAACATCACGGTGTCCGCGGGTGACGTGTCGGGCTGGAACACCGATCACGTCTCGCTGCAAGTCGAGGTCACCGACGCGTCCAACCACACGGCGATCCACACGCAGCACCTTTGAGCAGCGCTGTTCCGCTCATCCCGCTCCATGCCGGACGGCATTTTCCCCGGTCGTTCCGCTCGACTCCGATCTCGTACATCCGCCAACGAAAGGTCCTGATTCCATGAAGATCATCCTGTCCCTTCTCGCAGGTTGCGTCGCGCTCGCCGGAGGCTTCGCGATCTCGCTCGCCCAAAACCCTTCGTCGTCCGCGCCGACGACGAGCGTCAGGTCGTGGTCGCGTCCCGACGTCGACGTCCCGCACGGCTTCCAAGTGCGCCGCCGCATCGAGGCGCATGCGGGCGCCGGGCCCTCGGTCGTGTTGCGCTTCGAGCCGATCCCGGCGACGACGCTGGCGGCGCTGCAGCAGATGGCGGTAGCGAACCACACGACGCTCGTCTGGCGCGAAGCGAAGCTCGAGGGTGCCGCCGTGTACCTCGACGCATTGCAAGACGGGCTGCCGGGCGCGTGGCACAAGGCGGCGTTCACGCAAGATGACCCGCGTGCGCTCGAGGTCGTGCTCCCCGCGCCGATCGGTGGTTGGTACAACCAGCCGCTGCGCATGAGCACGTCGGTGTGGTCGCGGGGCGAAGAAGTGTTCGCCTCCGATGCGACGCTGACGCTCGCGCCCTGAACGGAGCTCTCGACGATGAAGATGACGCGCAGCGTGCTCGTTGGAATCCTGCTGGCAGGCTGCGCGTCGTCGGGCGAGCATGGCGGCGGCGCGACGACGGTGACGATCAAGGGTGATCCGCCCGTCGTGATCCGCGTCCCGGAGCGCGTGACCGAAAAGGACCTGGTGGACGGCATGCCGGCGATCCGCATCGAGGGCCGCGCGGACGTGCAAGCCGCGCTCGTGCTCTTCGAGGACCGCGACGGCAACGCCGAGATCAGCGCGGGCGAGCGCACGTTCCGTTTCCGCGCGCTGCCCTATGCGAGCGGCTTGATCGTGTCCGGCGTGCGCCTCTCGCAGATGCAGGCCGACTCGCTCGGCAAGAACAAGTGGTTCGCCATCGAGATCCTGCTGCCCGGATCGGACAAGGCGAACCTGTTCACGCGCCGCATCGAGTGAGGCCGGTCGTTCTCGATCGGGTCGGATCCGGCGTCACACGCCCGATCAAGGTCCCCACACCACTTCGAGGCCGTTCGAGAGATTGAACGTGTCGCTCGTGCAGAACGCGGCCGCGTTCCGGTAGCGCAGCTGGTAGTAGCGCGTGCCCGGCATCTGCACCTGACCGCTGAACGACACGTGCGGATCGCCGGCCGAAGGATAGGACGACGTCCCGTTGGAGCTCGATTTCACCGCCAACCGGTACACCTGACCGCCGATGCAGCGCAGCCCGTCGCCGAACGCGACGCCGATCCCGCCCGCTGCGGCGGCGTCGCCCTGCGCAAAGATGCACGCCGAATTCGTGAGCCCGCTGCAGTCGAGCACGAACGTGTCGTGCGACAGCCGCGCGTCGCCGGTGCTCGTGAGGTGTGCGCCCGCTCCGCTGGAATTGGCGCAGCCGGCGCCGCTCCCCAGCGCGCTGGTGTTGCCGCAGGGACATGCGACTGCGACGCCGTCGCCGGCGCAGAACCCGCGTCGGAGCGTCCCGCGGTCGCGCAAGTAGATGTCCCCGTCGCCATTGCCGTTCTGATGACAGTGGGGGAATGCGCCCTGGGAGCTGCTGCTGAAGATCACGAAACGTCCTTGGTCGGTCACGCGCGCCACGTTCGCGCCCAGGAAGCCTCCGGCGTTGTCGACGGCCACGTACTCGCTGACGTTCCAGAGCCGGTCGCGGATCCAACCCCCCGAGAACGACACGAACCGTCCGTCCGCCGAGATGGACGGTCCGGCGGCGATGGACAACTGCTGGTTGTTCGCATCGAGGCTCACCCGCCGCGTCACACCGGCCGCAACATCGCGCACGAAGACGTCGGCCGCGTTGTTCGTGTCCCCGGCGACGAGGTTCGACGCTTCGCTGTCGAAGGCAACGAAGTTCCCGTCGGCCGAAATCACCGGCGGATAGTGGTACACGCTCGTGTCGTCGAGAAACGCCCAGCGACAACTGGGTCGGTTGCCGCCGTGGCCGTCGGGGGCAACGCTCACACGGATCGTCGTCCCGGCTTGTCGGTCGCGCAGGAAGACGTCGGTGAACCCCTCGGTGTCTCCGGCCACCAAGTTCGACGCGTCGCTCGCGAACGCAATGAACCGGCCGTCGTCCGAGACGGCACCGGCCTCGCTGCGACCGTTGCCCTCGGTGCCGCCCGAGTCGAGGCTCACGCGGTCCGTCGTTCCGTTCTGGCGGTCGCGTAGGTAGACGTCCGCGACGCCGTTCGTGTCACCCGGCGCCAGGTTGGTCGAGCGGCTCGAGAACACGACGAAGCGCGCATCCGCGGACAAGCTGCCGGGTGTATATGAACTGCCGTTACCCGGCGTTCCCGTGCTGCTCACGTCGATGCGCTCCGTGCTCAGGAACACCTGAGCGTTGTAGTACGAATAGAGCACTGCGCCCGTCGAGCTGACCGACGGAAACGTGCCCAGCTCGAAGACCAAGGGGAACGACGCGATCGTCTGATACGTGCCCGTGGTCAGATCGGCGCGGACGACCTCCCGCCGCTCATCGGCCGGGAAGAGGGACAAGACGTCGTCGACGTCGAACACCACGTAACGCCCGTTGGGGCTGATGTCGCAGTCGTACGTGTACGCCTGGCTGTAGCAGGTGAGCTTGAATGTCGCTTGCGCCCGGACAGGTGCGGCGGTGCAGGCGGCGAGGACGATCAACGCGGGGATGCGAGGCATGGGATTCTCCGTTCGAAGTCGGCGAATCGACTCTTGCGCGGAGCGAGCGCGGCGTTGCATCGTATCTCCTCGACCGCGGACTGGGCCGCGGGGCCGATCTCGACGACCGGAATCCGCTTCGACGATGCGGCTCCGGCGAACGGCGGAGCCGATTGTGCTTGTCGCGTCGCCGCTCGACGCCATCATGGCGCCACCCCTTCCGGCGCGCATGCAGTACGGCTTCCTCATCGACCATCGCCGGTGCATCGGCTGTCACGCGTGCACCGTCGCTTGCAAGTCCGAGAACGACGTGCCGGTCGGCAGCTTCCGGACCTGGGTCAAGTACCAGGAAAAGGGCCGCTTTCCTGCGATCAAGCGCCACTTCGCGGTCTTGCGCTGCAATCACTGCTCGAACGCGCCGTGCGTGACCATCTGTCCGGTCAACGCGCTCTCCAAGCGCACCGACGGCATCGTCGACCTCGATCGCGACGCTTGCATCGGCTGCCGCGCGTGCATGCAAGGTTGCCCGTACGACGCGATCTACTTGAACGAGGACTCGGGCGCGGCGGAGAAGTGCCATTTTTGCGCGCACCGCGTGGAAAAAGGCCTCGAGCCGGCGTGCGTCGTCGTGTGCCCCGAGAACGCGATCATCGCCGGCGACGTCCACGACAAGAGCTCGCGCATCGGAAAGATGCTGGCGGAGTTCCAGGGCGAAACGCAACAGCGCCGCCTCGAGCAGAAGACCGGGCCGAACGTCCACTATCTCGGCATCGAGCCGACGTTGCTCCATCCTGGGGCCGCGGAAAGACCCGAGACGTATCTGTGGAGCGATCGTCCGCCGCACAAGCTCGAAGAATGGCCCGACGAGCTGCCGCTCGTGCCCGACACGCGCACGGTGCTCGACGCGGGCCACAAGGTCGAGTGGGGCTGGCACGTCGCCGCGTACTTGCTGACGAAGGGCATCGCCGCCGGCGCAGCGTTGATCGCGCCCTTTGCCGCCTATCTCGGTCTCGAAGGATTCGCGGCCGATTGGCTGCCCGAGATCCTGGCGCTCGTGTTCCTCGTCGCGACCACGGTTCTGCTCGTGCACGATCTCGCGCGGCCGATGCTGTTCTTCCGTCTGCTGACGCGGCCGAACACGAAGAGCTGGCTCGTCAAAGGCGGCTGGATCCTGACCGCCTTCGGAGCGAGCGTCGCGGCGACGATGGTGCTGCGCTGGTTCGGTGCGGTCACCGCCGCGGAATGGTTGCGCTGGCTCGACGCCGTGCTCGCGCTCGGTGTCGCGGGCTACACGGCGTTCCTCTTCCGCCAGTGCGAGGGCCGCGACCTGTGGCAGGGCAACCTCCTGCTCCCCCACTTGATCGTGCAAGCCGTGTTGTGCGGAGCGGCGGCCTTGATGCCCTTCAGCACGGACGCGCGCGAGCTCGCGCTGCTGTTGACGGCGGCGCTCGTCGTGCATGGAGCGTTCATGCTCGGCGAAGCGCGCATGTCGCACGCGACCGACAACGCGCGCCAAGCGGCCGCGTTCCTGCCGGTCGTGCGCATCGGCTTCTTGCGGCGACCCTTCGCGCTGGCGAACGTGTTCGGCGTCGCCGTCCCCACTTTGCTGGTCGCTGTGTCGAGCTTCGCCGCGATCACCCCGCATGCGATGCCGCTGTGCGTGACGGCGTCGGTGCTGGCGCTCGTCGGGTTGTACCTCTACGAAGCGGTGTTCGTGCGCGCCGGCCAGTTGCCGCCGCTCTCCTGATCGCGCCGGGTCGGCGGGAGCCTACGCCTCACTGCGCGCCGAGCCAGCCGAGCTGCGCGAGCTCGTCCGCAATCGCTCCGGCGGCGATTTCGTGGCCGCGCGGGTTGGGGTGCTCGCCGTCGACGGCGAGCTCGCTCGGCACGCCGCCGCTCTCCGCGAACACCGGCAACAGGTCGATGACGTGGAAGCCGCGCTCTTGCCACGCCGCCGCGACCTGCGCGTGCAAGTCGGCCCACGGGTAGTCGGACCAATCCACGTCGCGCGGAAACGCGGGAAAGAGCACGACCAGCGTGTGCGGCACGTGCGCGCGCGCGATGTCCCGCACGCGGTCCATCGCCGCGAGCTCGCGCGGCCAGCACGGTCCGTCGGGAGCATGCAGGTACCGATAGACGTCGCCGCCGCCGAACCGTTGCACGTCGTGCTCGTACGACGTGCGCGCGACGAGGCGCAGCAAGTTGAACCGCTGCCACCATTCCGGCACTTCGAAGTACCGCTGCAACGGCGCGAGCGGCAAGTGCTCCGGATCGTTGAGGAAGTACGCCAGCACCACGACGTCGGGGTCGAGCTCCGCCGCGCGCTGATCGAGCGCGATCGCTTCGTCGCGCGTGCCGTAGCCGCTGACGCCGCAGTTCAGGACCTCGGTTGCCGTGCCCGCGCCGGGCCCGCGCTCCAGCAACGCGCGATCGAGCTGCGCGGGCCACGTCGCATCGGCGCTCACGTTCCATCCGAACGTCACCGAGTCGCCGATCGCCGCGATGCGCAGCACGTGCGGGGCCTTGTGCACGTCGACCTCGGGGCCGCGCATTCCCAACGAATTCACAGCGCAATCCATGCGCAGGAAATGACCGTGCGCGCCGGGGTTGAGCTCGTACGGCAGTCCAGGGAGGCTCGACGCGCGGTGCACGAGCCGGCGCCATTCGTCCCCCCGGCGATGGTCGATCGGCGCGCGGAACCCGATCGGGTGCCACCAGCGCAATCCGAGCTCGCCCAAGACCAGGCCCGCTGCGAGCGCGCCGGCGGCAACCAGCAGGATTCGGGCGACACGCCGGCGCACGGGGATCCGGTCCTGCATCTGGGTCACGGTGGTCACGGTCAGCGATAGCGAGGCTGCGCAGAGCCGTGGACCCGGCAACCCGGAGTTCAAGCGTCGGAAGTCGGACGGGGGCTCAGGCCCGGGACGATTCCCAAGAATCGCTGGCAGCCGAACCTCTCCGACGGCGCCCGTTGGATCGAGGCCGGGATCGCGGCAGTGCGCGGTCCGCCTCGCCCGCAAAACGAATGGCTCAGGAGATTTCCGTGAAACCCTTCCTCCCTGTCTCTGGTCGAGTCCTGGCTGCGCTCGCGGTCGGCTCTCTCGTTTCCCTCGCACACGCCCAGGTCAAAGTGCCGCGTCCCGTGCCGGCCATGCCCGACGTCAAGACGCCCGCGCCGGCCGAGCCGCTATTGCGCGCGCATCCGGAGCGCGTCGTGCCGCAGATGCCGCGCGCGCCCTTGCCGCCCAAGGTCGACACGAAGGAGGCTCCCGCGACGCTGCCGATCGACTTCTCGAAGGTCTGGTACGACTCATCGGCCGACGGCGCGACGTGGGCGCGCGGCCGCACGTACAAGGCGCGCTTCGATGCGAGCGGCGCGACGTACATCCCCCTGCTCGGCTCGAGCGCGCCGCACAACTATCCCGTGCGCGTCGAGCTCGCGTCCGCGCGCGTCGGCACGACCGAGCTCGCGCTGCAGTCGAACGGCGTGGCCCGTGCAGGTGACGACGTCACGATCGAGCGCGGATCCTTGCGCGAAGTGTGGCACCTCACCCCCGACGCGGCCGAGCAGAGCTTCGTGCTGGCGGCGCGTCCGGCGGCTGTGGGCGCACTTTCGCTGAGCCTGTCGCTCGATTCGGAGCTGCAAGCGCGCGAGGTCGCGGGCGGCATCGAGCTTTCCAACGAGCGCGGCGGCGTGTCGATCGGCCAGACGGTCGTTGTCGACGCGGACGGCACGCGCACGCAGCTCGCGGCGCGGCTCGAGGGCGGGCGGTTGGCGCTCGACGTGCCTGCGGAGCTCATCGCGAGCGCGCGCTATCCGCTCGTCGTCGATCCGCTCTACTCGACCAACGCGCTCGAGACGACGAGCACGCACACGGCGCTCGCCGACATCACGAACGCGGGCGTCGCCGGTCACTGGACGGCGGTGTACCAGTACGACGCCAGCGCGAACGACGGAGACACGTACCTGATCGAGGTCTACTTCGGGATCCCCGACTTCAACTCGGGGTCATGGGTCGACATCAGCACGGACTCGTGGCTCGCGCCGCGCGTCGCCTACAACGCCTTGAGCAACACGACGTTGACCGTGGCGCAAGTGCGTCCGAGCGGCAACAACCCCAGCGAAATCTGGGCGCGCGCGCGCACGAACGGGACGGTGAACCTGTTCCAGAAGTACCAGGTCCAGAACGCCGCCGGCGGCTCGTGCATCTATGCCGACGTGGGCGGTGATCCGGCTCTGACGGGGCCGACGTACTTCATGGTCGTGTGGACGCGCGAGTACTCCTCGACCGACTGGGACATCCACTCCAGGCTGCTCTACGCCGACGGCTCGATCGCGGGTGCTACGACGTACATCGAGAACAGCGGCGCGTTCGACTACTTCCCGCGCATCTCGAAGACCGACGGCCGCCCGCCGTTCGCCACGCAGGAGTGGAACCTCACGTGGATGCGCAGCAACAGCTCCAACACCGACGTCTTCGGCGCGCAGATCCACTGGGACGGCACCGTCACGACGCCGGCGTTCGCGATCGACACGTCGAGCTACAACGACTCGTTCCCGACCGCTTCCAGCCTGCTCGACGGAAGCAGCGGTCCGCGCCCGTGGTGCGTGACGTACAGCCGGCACTACAGCACGGATGACGACGTCATGGCGGTGCCGATCGTCGGCTCGTCGGTCGGGACGCTGGTCAACCTGTCCGTCGACGAGAACGCGCAGCCCTACGAGAACCAGCTCGACCCGGCGGTCGACACGAACGGCCAGCGCTTCGTCGTCGCCTACGCCGAGTCCTACAACGGCAGCTCGACCGACCACGACCTGTACATGGCGACTATGCACCTCACCGGCGGCGCACTGACCGTCGACGAGGCGCACGTGAACGTCGACTTCGACTCGCTCGACACGCGCGGGCCCTCGATCTCGGGCTGCATCAACGAGGCCGACCACGGCTTCCCCTACTACGGGATGACGTGGCCGCGCTTCAACCCGACCAGCGAGAACGTCTTCGTCGGCTCGTACTACGAGCCGCAGACGGTCGACACGTTCTGCTACGGCGACGGCAGTTGGGGCAGCTGCCCGTGCGGCAATTACGGAGGCAGCGGCCGCGGCTGCGCGAACTCCGTGACGAACGGCGGACAGCTCTATCCGCAGGGCGAGAACAGCGTGATCTCCGACTCGTTCTCGCTCACCACGTACAACCTGCCCCCGACGGCACCGGTCTTGTTCTTCCAGGGCACGATCGCGGGCACGAGCGCCTCCTACTTCGGTGACGGTCTGCGCTGCACGAACGGAACCGTGGTCCGCATCGGGACGAAGACCGCGGTCAACGGCCAGGCCACGTATCCGGGTCCGAACGACCTGCCGATCTCGGTGAAGGGCGGGATCCCGGCCGAAGGCGGAGCGCGCGCGTACCAGGCGTGGTACCGCAACGGCGCGAGCTTCTGCACGCCGTCGACGTTCAACTTGACGGGCGGAGTCAGGATGCTCTGGCTGCGCTGACTTCGCGGAAGCGGGTGAGTGCGATGCCAGTCCGGCGCATGCCGGGCTGGCATCGCCGTTTCACGGGCGCGTCGCGCGATTCCAGGAATCCGTGGCAGACCGAAGTGGACGACGGCGCCCGGCAGGTGGACGAGGAGCGTGTGCTGCCCGCACCACCTCGGCGAATCCATCCCCATCCCACGAGGAACATCCGATGAAGTCCGACGCTACCTCGGTCCGCACTGGCCCTTCGATCCGCCGCGCGACCGTCACGCTCCCGATCCTGTCCGTGCTCGCAGCCGTCGCGGCGGCGCAAGAACCTGCGAAGGTGCCGCGGCCACTGCCCGTGATGAGCGACGTCAAGACGCCCGCACCGCCGCCGCCGATGAACGTCACTGCGTCTCAGCGAGCCCTGCCCGAGGGGCTGCAGCACCCGCAGCCCAAGCCGCCGAAGACGACCACGGTCGCGCAACCCGACGCCTCGCCGTTCGATTTCTCGCACGTGATGTTCGATCAGCCCGGAGACGGCGCGACCTGGGCGCGCGGCAGCACCTACAAGGCCAGCTTCGACGCGCAAGGCGCGACGTACATCCCCTTCCTCGGCTCGAGCGCGCCGCAGAACTATCCCGTGCGCGTGCGCCTCGAATCGGCGCGCGTGGGGGGCGTGCCGTTGAGCCTGTCCTCGAACGGCGTATCGCAGAGCGGTGACGACGTCGTCCTCGATCGAGGAACCCTGCGCGAAGTGTGGCACCTCACACCGGACTCGGCGGAGCAGAGCTTCGTCCTCGCCGCCCGACCCGCTGCGAGCGGAACGCTCGAGCTGCATCTCGCGCTGGAAACCGAGCTCCAGACCCGCGTCACGTCGCAAGGGTTCGAGCTCGCGAACGAGCGCGGCGGCGTCACCATCTCCGAGACCGTCGTCGTCGACGCTCTCGGCGCGCGCACGCACGTCGAGAGCCGCATCGCCGACGGAGTGCTTTCGATCGACGTCCCCGCCGAAGTCCTCGCGAGCGCGCGCTATCCGCTCGCCGTCGACCCGGTGTACGCGACCAACGCGCTCGACACGTCGACGACGTTCACGCGTAGCCCCGACATCTCGAATTCGTCGACCGGCGGGACCTGGGGCACGGCGTACGAGTTCCACTACAGCCAGACCGATTACGACGTGTGGACGCAGGATGTCTACTACGGCGTTCCGCAGACCGGCGGAGTCTGGGCCGACGTCACCACCTACTTGTGGCTCGAGCCGCGGATCGCGTTCAACGCGTTCAACGGCACCTACCTCGTCGTCGCCAACGTGCGTCCCTCGCCCGGCAACCCCTACCAGGTGTGGGGCCGCGCGCGCATCGTCGGCACGAGCTCGCAGTTCGTGCAGAAGGTGATCCAGAACGCGAGCCTTGGCTCGCTCAGCCACGTCGACGTCGGCGGCGATCCGTCGCTCTTCCCGCCGACGTACTTCATGGTGGTCTGGACGCGCGAAGCGACCGTGTCCGACTGGGACGTCCACGGGCGCCTCGTCGACGCCGACGGCACGCCGCTTGGGACAGCGCCGATCTTCATCGACAACACGACGGCCTTCGATCTCTATCCTGCGATCTCGAAGACCGATGGTCGCGCGCCTTCGACCACGCAGGAGTGGAACGTCACGTGGATGCGCCTGCAGGGAACCGAGGACATCTGGGGCGCGCAGATCCACTGGGACGGGACGATCTCGACCAGTCCGTTCTTGATCGCGCATTCGGGGCTCAACGATCAGTTCCCGAGCGCGTCGAGCCTGCTCGACGACCCGTCCGGTCTGCCGCGACCGTGGATGGTGACGTTCGATCGACCCTTGGGCGACTACGACATCATCGCGGATGCTCTCGTGGGATCGACGGTGCTCGGCGAGCTGAACCTCTCGGTGACGGAGGGGATCGACATCTACGAGGACCAGACGCATCCGGCGGTCGATTCGGACGGCCAGCGCTTCGTCGTCGCGTACTCCGAGACCTACAACGGCAGCGTCACCGACACGGACTTGTATGCCGCGACGCTCCACCTGACGGGCAGCACGCTGACGGTCGACGAAGCCCACCAGAACCTGGACTTCTCGTCGCTCAGCACCGACGACGCCCAGATCGCGAGCGGCATGACCGATTCCGACCAGGGCTTCCCCTACTACGGCATCGTCTGGTCGACCTACTACGGGAGCACGTCGAACGTGCACGTCGGCGCGTACCTCGAGCCGGGCACGGTCGAGAGCTTCTGCGCCGGCGACGGGTCGTGGGGCAACTGCCCGTGCGGCAATTCGGGCGGTCCGACGGTCGGTTGCGCGAACTCCGTGACGAACGGTGCGGGCCTCGGCGGATCGGGCACCAACTTCGTGAGCGCCGACACGTTCTCGTTGTACGCGTACGACATGCCCGCGACCGCGTCGTGCCTCTTCTTCCAGGGCGCGAGCCCGGCGACGGTGGGCGTCGCGTTCGGCGACGGCTTGCGCTGCACGAGCGGCAGCACGATCCGCATCGGCAACAAGACGGCGGTCAACGGCTCGGCGAGCTATCCGGAACCCGGCGATCAGCCGCTCTCGGTGAAGGGTGGCGTGCCGGCGGAAGGCGGCGTGCGTGCGTATCAGGTGTGGTATCGCAACAGCGGGAGCTTCTGCACGCCGTCGCCGTTCAACTTGACGTCGGCGGTGCGCGTGCTCTGGTTGCGCTGACGAAGGCGGACGCAGTCCGACAACCGGCGCGGGTCGGCGTTCGCGCTGACCCGCGCCGGTGCACTTGCGCCGTGAATGGAATAGCAGCGAACGGTGCACGCGCGCCCGGCGCGTATCCGCGCGACGACCTTACGCGATCCGCGCGGCACCGATAGATTGAGGACTGCTCGTCTCCGATCCCCACTCTCTCTCGTTCAGCCTGGAGTCCGCGATGAAGTCCGCTCACATCCTATTGTCCGTGCTCGGCGCAGCGATCGCGTCGAGCGCGACTGCATCTGCCACCGATTGGAACAAGCCTGCTGCTGATCCTGCCGGCGTCGTGACGCGCATGGACGAGAACGGCTACGTGGCGCGCGCCGTGACTGCGTCCCGCACCGCGAGTCTCGTCACTCCGCCCGCGCCGACGCTGGTGCCGGCGAACTGGCACGGCTTGGGCCCGTTCGGCGGCGACATCGCCGACGTGGCGGCGTCGCCGCAGAATGCGAGCATCGTGCTCGCCGGTCTGGCACCCGCGAACGGCGGAGCGGGTACCCTGTTCCGCTCGACGAACGCCGGCGGATCCTGGACGGAGGTCACCGACCTCACCGGCCAGCCGGTCTACGACATCGAGTTCGCGCCCAACGGCGATGCCTACGTCGGCACCCTCGACGGCGTGTGGAAGAGCACCAACGCCGGCGCGAACTGGACGCACGAGAACCTGAACATCGGTCTGAACGACCAGGTGTTCGACGTGCACATCGATCCGTCGAACCCGCTGCGCATCTGGTGCGGCGTCGCCGACGCGCTCGGCAACCAGCCCGTGAACGTGATGCTTTCGATCGACGGCGGTGTGACCTGGGCCAACAAGACGCCGCCGCTCGCCGCGCCGACGACGTGCACGTGCATCGCGATCGATCCGACGAACACGCAGAAGATCTTCTGCGGGTTCGGCGGCGCCTTCGGCGGCGGGCAAGTGTGGTTCTCGCCGGACAGTGGCACGACGTGGTTCAACCGCTCGGCCGGCCTGCCGAACACGCCGGTGATGGACATCGTGCACGACGGCACGCGCGTCCTCGTCGGCGGCGGTCAGTTGTTCGGCTCGCAGAATTTCGGCTTGTTCGCGTCGACGAACGACGGTGTCACGTGGACTCCGCTCCACAACGGCACGTGGCCCGTGCTCGTCGTCCAGAGCATCGCGGTCGATCCCAACAACGCGAACGTGATCTTCGTCGGCACTGCCGCACAAGGCGTGTTCAAGTCGATCGACGGCGGCGTCAACTGGACGTTCGGCGTCGGCGGCACGAGTGCGTTGTCGGTGCTGTCGGTGCGCTTCTCGCCCGGCAGCTCCAGCGTGATCTACACCGGGTCGAGCTCGTTCGCCGTATGGAAGAGCACGGACGGCGGCGCGACGTTCGCGCCTTCGTCGACCGGCATCGGGGCGCTCGACGTGTTCTCGGTCGCGGCCAATCCGCTGAACCCGAACGAGCTCGCGATCTGCTTCCAAGGGCAGAACAACGGCGGCGTGTACTCGTCGACGAACGCGGGCACGACGTGGACGCCCGAGGCCGTGCCGGGTGTGCGCTACAACGAAGTGAAGTTCTCGCCGGCCGGCGTGCTCTATGCGATTTCCGACGGACCGACAGGTTCGGCTCCCGAGGCGCTCTACCGTCGCACCGGAACCACGTGGACGAACATCGGCCCCGACCAGGGCACGCTGTTCGAGAGCGAGCTCTACGGCATGGTCGTCAGCGCGAACAACCCGGGTGAGATCATCGCCGTCGGCCAGGACTTCGGCGTGGCGGGGTTCGAGCAGACCATCTGGCGCACGACCAACGGCGGCGGGATGTGGACGAAGGTCGTCGAAGGCGTGGCGAACAAGCCGTTCCAGGACGTGTGGCTCGTCGATCCGGCTGCGGACACGACGTTCGTCGCGACGTACACCGACTTCACGGGCGGGAATGCGGGCGGACTCATGCGCTCGACCAACGGGGGCGTCGCGTGGAGCCCGGTGACGAACGGAGTTCCGCCACAGTTCCAGGGCTATTCGCTCTCGGGGTCGTCGATCACTCCCGGCACGCTGTACGCCGGGAACGGCGTCTTCTCGGGCGGCTTCGGCGTCTACAAGAGCGTCGACAGCGGCGCGAGCTGGACGTCGACCGGTTGGGCCGGCGGTGCGCGCGAAGTGCTGACCGACGCGAGCGATCCTTTGGTGCTGTACATCACGCCGGTCTCCGGAACCCCGCGCGTGATGGCTTCCACGGACGGCGGGGCGACGTTCAATGCGTACGACACGGGCCTCGCGGGTGCGGGCTTCGCGCGCGACCTGCAGCGCTCGGCGACGGCGTTGCTCCTGGCGACGAGCACGGGGACGTATGCGAGCAATCTCACGACCGGCAGCGGCTTCTGCTTCGGGGACGGATCGGGAACGGCTTGCCCGTGCGGCAACAACAGCCCGGTCGGAAGCGGAGCAGGTTGCTTGAACTCGTTCGGACAAGGCGCCGTGCTCACCGCGACGGGGACTGCGTCCGTCGCGAGCGACTCGGTCGTCCTCGTCGCCTCGGGCATGCCGGCGTCGACGAGCGCGCTCTTCTTCCAAGGGACTTCGCAGCAAGGCGGAGGAACGGGTGCCGTGTTCGGTGACGGCCTGCGCTGCGCGAGCGGAACGATCGTGCGTCTGAAGACGAAGACGGTGACGAACGGCGCGGCTGCGTATCCGCAAGCGGGCGACCCGAGCGTCTCGGTCCGCGGTCAGCTCCCGGCCGGCGGCGGCACGCGTCACTACCAGACGTGGTATCGCAACGCGGCTGTCTTCTGCACGCCGTCGACGTTCAACTTGACGAACGGGTTGACGATTTCCTGGACGCCGTGAAAGGCGCGGGGCCGACTCGCACGGTCGACCTCGCGTCTTCGGATCGGGTCCGCAGCGCGGACCTCCGCAACGAGTGAACGCAGCGCGCGCGAGCCTCACCGCTCGCGCGCGCGGCATTTCGAGCTCGGCGCGACGCGGACACGGCACCTGCCCGCCAGCTCGGAACGCCTGGAGCTGGTCTCCGCCAAGAGTGAAGAAGGGTGCCTGACACCGTACTCTCTCCGGCCGCATGAGCCGTTCGCACGACCCGGACTTCTGGCGCGTCACGCCGCTGGCTTCGTTCCCGCCTCCCGAAAAGTGGGACGATTGGAGCGAGTGGGACGCGAAGAGCTGGCCGCGCAAGGTCGAGCGGCGCTACACGCTCGTGCCGACGACGTGCTTCAACTGCGAAGCGGCGTGCGGTCTCGTCGCGTACGTCGACAAGGAGACGCGCGAGATCCAGAAGCTAGAAGGCAACCCGTTCCATCCCGGCTCGCGCGGCCGCAACTGCGCGAAGGGACCGGCGACGCTCAACCAGATCCAGGATCCGCAGCGCATCCTCTATCCTCTCAAGCGCTCCGGTCCGCGCGGCTCCGGCAAGTACGAGCGCACGACGTGGGACGAAGTGCTCGACACGTTCGCGGCGAAGATCCGCGCGGCGATCGTCGAAGGTCGCAAGACGGAGGTCATGTACCACGTCGGCCGGCCCGGTCACGACGGCTACATGGACCGCGTGCTGCAGAGTTGGGGCGTCGACGGGCACAACAGCCACACGAACGTGTGCTCGGCGGCGGCGCGACTCGGTTACGCGCTGTGGAGCGGTGCCGATCGCCCCGCGCCCGATCACGCCGAGTCGAAGTTCATGCTCTTGTTGAGCTCGCACCTCGAGACGGGCCACTACTTCAACCCGCATGCGCAACGCATCATCGACGCGAAGATGAAGGGCGCGAAGCTCGCCGTCATCGACGTGCGCTTGTCGAACACGGCGTCGATGGCGGACTACTGGCTCGCGCCGTGGCCGGGCACCGAAGCGTTCCTGATGCTCGCGTTCGCGCAAGTGATCCTGGCCGAGAAGCTGTACGACCGGAAGTTCCTCGAGGACTGGGTCAACTGGCGCGAGACGCTCGCTGCTCTGGCTCCGGAGCGCGAAAAGACGTTCGACGCCTTCGTCGACGAGCTCGCGAAGCACTATGCGTCGTTCACGCCCGAAGCGGCCGAGAAGGAATGCGGCGTCGCCAAGGAGACCATCGTCGCCGTCGCGCGCGAGATCGGCGCAGCCAAGAGCGCCTTCGCGTCGCACGTGTGGCGCAATGCGGCGTCGGGCAACTTGGGCGGATGGCAGGTCGCGCGCTGCCTCGAGTTCTTGTGCGTGCTCGTCGGATCGATCGGCACGCCGGGCGGAACGAACCTGAACTCGCAGACGAAGTTCGTCCCGCCGCCGTTCCTGAAGCCGCCGCCGCAGAACGCGTGGAGCGAGCTCCTCTATCCGCGCGAGTGGCCGCTCTCGCACCACGAGCTCTCGTATCTCTTGCCGCACATGATCATGGAGGGTCGCGGCAAGATCGCCGCGTACTTCACGCGCGTCTACAACCCGGTGTGGACGAATCCCGACGGTCTCGTGTGGGAGCAAGTGCTACGCGACGAGACGAAGATCGAGCTGCACGCCGCGCTGACGCCGACGTGGAGCGAGACAGCGCAATACGCCGACTACGTCCTGCCGATGGGGCACGGGGCGGAGCGTCACGACCTGATGAGCCAGGAGACGCATGCCGCGAAGTGGATCAGCTTCCGCCAACCGGTGCAGCGCGTCGTCGCCGAGCGCGCCGGCGAGAAGATCGAGCACACGCACGAGACGAATCCGGGCGAAGTGTGGGAGGAAGACGAGTTCTGGATCGCGCTCTCGTGGCGCATCGATCCGGACGGATCGCTCGGGATCCGCAAGTACTACGAGTCGCCCTACCGCGCCGGCCAGAAGATCACCGTCGACGAGTACTACCAGTGGATCTTCGAGAACTCGGTGCCCGGTCTGCCCGAGGAAGCGCAGAAGCTCGGCCTGACACCGCTCGAGTACATGCGCCGGCACGGCGCGTTCCTCGTGTCGACCGACGTGTACGAGGGACATCGCAAGAAGCTCGGTGACAAGGAGCTCGAAGGCGCCGTCGCCGATCCGCTCACGAAGACGGTCGCGAAGTCCCACAAGCCGATTGGCGTCGTCGTCGACGGCGCGCCGCGCGCGGGCTTCGCGACGTTGAGCAAGCGGCTCGAGCTCCATAGCCAGACGATGGTCGACTGGGGCTGGCCCGAGTTCGCGCTCCCCGCGTACATCGAGAGCCACGTGCACCGTCGGCATCTCGACGCGTCGAAGGGTGAGTACGCGCTGATTCCAACGTTCCGCTTGCCGACGTTGATCCACACGCGCTCGGGCAACGCGAAGTGGCTCTACGAGCTCTCGAACACGAACCCGGTGTGGATCCATCCCGAAGACGCCGAGCGCATCGGCGTCGAAACGACGGACCTCGTGCGCGTGACGACGCGCATCGGCTGGTACGTGAACAAAGCATGGGTCACCGAAGGCATGCGCCCGGGTGTCGTCGCGTGCAGTCACCACCTCGGTCGCTGGCGCTTGCACGACGACGTCGGCACCGACAAGTGGGCCAGCGCGAAAGTGGTGAAGGAAGAGCTGTCACCCGGTCGCTTCCGCTTCCGCCGCATCGAGGACATCCATCCGTTCGCGTCGACGGACAAGGACAGCAAGCGCGTGTGGTGGACCGACGGCGGCGTCCATCAGAACCTGACGTTCCCCGTGCAACCCGATCCGGTGTCGGGCATGCACTGCTGGCATCAACGCGTGACGGTCGAGCGCGCGCACGCAGGCGACAAGTACGGCGACGTCGAAGTCGACACGCAGAAGTCGATGGCCGTCTATCGCGAGTGGCTCGCGCTCGCGCGCCTCGGTCCGCGACCGGGCAACTTGCGGCGCCCGCTGCACTTCGCACGCGCGGTAAGGCCGTCATCCGAGTCGTACTCGATATTCTGAACCGCGGAGAAGTGGGGCAGCGAAAACTAGCTGCCACCTTGGCACCGGTCAGCACGCTGTATCAGCCTGAACGCCCCAGCGTACCCGTCACGCAACTGTTAATCGAGGATTCATAACGATATCCAATTCAGATCAGCCAGAATGGTCCCCGCGATGGCCTGCATCCTATCGAGGCCCATTCAAGGCGCACGGCCCGCCACCCAACTCAATGTTTACTACCTTAAGCTGACCCTGTAATACTGCAACTTGAGTGTCAGGCACACCAGGATAATCAACCAAAGGAGGCAAGGAGATATTCACGATTTCAGGCACAGGAAGTACAAACAGCGCACTAATGGCGTAGACAGAACCTCCGTTTGACTCCATCGAAACACCACATTTGATAGTGCTTCCATCAAGGCCCGTAACCCTGACATGGTCCCACCATTCTGACCGCATTGGCACTCTAGATCCTTGATCGGTCAGTTGGAGTCGAATGCTAGTGGGAGCGCCTACTAATTGCTCCTGAATTGCCAACCCGGCGTCTAGTTTCGGAAAGATCTCCAGCGGGGCGTTCCCCTTGGCAAGCCATACGAGTAGCTCGATCTCATTTGTCGCACTGGATAGCTCTACCCGACCTGTTTGTGCATCAACGCCAGCGGGAACTAGCGCATCCAGGTGTAGGGGGCCCCACATAGCAGATGTTACCTGAACAGGTATGCGCGTCGAGGCGTCAAGTAGCGCAATGCTCCAAGTATGGCCAGGCTCAAATGCAACAACTTCAAGTGACGACGGTCTTGCAGCAACAAAGAATTGGTGCACTTGCTGGAGCGGAGACATTATCAGCTCATATTCGCCAACTGGTATCGGCCCGTAATCAAACAGAAGTGAATATCCAGAATTATTCGGAACCACGTTCATCGCAGACCTCTTGGCGTGTGCACTAATCGGGACTTCACTATTTAGCGTGCGCCCTCTGAGGTAACAGGCCGAAAGCAAGTCAAGATGCTCGTCCCCGACGACTTCGATGCTGAGGTCCGAGAGTACTTTCGGATTGTCCAGCGGGGGAGGATCGCATTGCAGAGTAACGCTGAGCAGAACGCCAGCGTGCGTTTGAAACACAGTGGGTCTTGTGCGACCGGTCTTGCTTGCGACCGAACTTGCGCCACCATTCAATACCGTTGAACTCCATTGCCCAGTGGGAAACTCGGCATGATACGTAGTAGACGCATTTCCTCCTGCAAAACTTATCTCCATTGCAACTTCGGACCCTGGCTCGCGTACATCCGAGCCTTCGAGAGCGTCATTGTAGCGAACTACAATCGTGTATTCATTCCCTACAACAGCGTCTTTAACAACAAAGTCGACTGTACACACTCTATCCATGGCGACACAACGGTCTCCACCAAGCTGGTGGCAGATTGTCACGGATTTCCAGGCATACCCACCTGCGCGCACCCAATACGTAAGGGTGCCTGGAGAGTCCGGAAGAGCAATCGGCGACGAGAGTCCTTCACTGACCAGGCGAGAGGAAGAGGGTGGAGCAACGCTGAACTCCTTGGCCTGCTGAGTACTTGAAACAAGCGTAACTTTGTCTAGCTCTTCACCTGAAGCGCGATCAATAACATGCAGCAGTGGCGAAGAACATACTCGCGCCCTAAGCTCCACAGGTGTCTTTTCGTGCGCAACTGCGCTTTGCAGTTCCAAATCACAAGCCCGGCCGTCTACGGTCAAATTAGTAAAAAGCAGTTGCGCACCCTCTCTCGCTTCGCAACTCCACTTCCCATCCTGAATGGTCAGGGTTAGCTCGTCTTGAGCGCCCTTCGAATCGATAAGGCAGGTGATGCGGCCCCATGGATTCGGTATTGTTCGTCCACCTCTCGTTAGAACGACGAGAGAGCCGCGCTGCGTGATAGGTAGAGGTGCGCTAGAGTCGATTCGAATCGGGGATTGGTGTGCAGCGCCTTCTTCAATGGTCAGCAATTCCCCGTTCTTGGCTTCGCGCCCTTCATCGGCGGATGGAGAGATCCTGTAAGACGAGGATGGTCTTTTTGTGCCAAGGACGATGACAGCCACGGCCGCGCACACTAACGCTGCTACGATACTCGCAGTGAGCACTCGGTGTCGATGAATCGCAGTAGTCATAATTGTGCGCAAGGGCGCTATCTTTCATATTACTTCGCTGACGAATTTTCATTCCCAGAATCTGAGTGTTTTTTTCACGGTTGCAATGCGTCGCCGACCAGCTACGCAGACCAACGTACCGCCGCATGCGGCTCACTCGCAAACCACAGCCCACCCCTCCAACCCTGTGGCATCCGAGAAGGCAGGGGATCATTACCCCAAGCGCAAGGTGGCCAGCGCACAGGATCGTGAAATGCTCAACGGCGACGATTCATCGCCGTTGATCCAACTCTAGTCACATGCGGAACAGGACATTCGAACTGACGTCTCAGGAGAGTTGATGTTGCAGCAGTGACTGCCTGAGGAAGTCGCGAAGCAGGAATACGTCAGACTCCCGGTGTTGTACACCATGGTACCTTGGCATTGCCCTTGGATCTCACAGGCAGCACACAAGAAGCCGGCTGCGTTCAAAGCACCTGCTGCCGCAGCTTCCCAATTAGCCAGTGCAACCGCTCGGGCGGCGTCTTCGGTAGGAGCGCAACCCTGGGCGCTAGTCGGCGCCGCGACTCTAGCTGAAGTCGTCCCGCAGGGAGTACTGAATGCGATGCCTCGGTTTGCGAGCAGCAGGCAAGCGAGGACCATCCAGATGGCCAGTGACTTAGTCATGACAAATAACCCTATGAAAATCAGGCGACCGGCAGCGGAATTACTGCCGCGTCAACGGCTTGATCTTGCAGGCCTCACCGTGCTTGCCTCCACGAATTCTGGAAATCGTCACCGCCGCGGCGCCCAATAGTGCAGTTAGCCCGTGATCCCGCGCATCGTCGGCGTCCAGCCGGGGAACACGCTCCCCAGGCTCGTGCACGCCATGCGATCCGCGAGGATCTCCGACAGGATGTCGCGATAGTCGACCGTGATCGCGAGATCGCCGTTGTCGAGGTTCGCAGTTGCAAGACCGGGCCACGTCGTCAGCACCTGTCCGCCGTTCACGTGCCCGCCCATCACGATCATGCAGTTGCCATGGCCGTGATCCGCGCCGCTCGAGCCGTTCTGCGCGGCGCGCCGGCCGAACTCGCTCATCGCCACGACCGTCACGCGACTCAACGTCTGCGCGCCGTCGTTCAAGTCCGCATAGAACGCGCTCAAGCCGCTCGCGAGCTCGTCCATGCGCGCGGCCATCGAGCCCGTGATCGGACCGAGGCTCGAGTGCAAGTCCCAGCCGGTGAGGTCGACCTCGATCACTTCGACACCGACCTGCGCCTTGATCAACGCCGCTGCGCGCTTCAGCGCCTGCGCCGACGTCGTCGCGGGATACACGGCGCCGTTCGCGGGCGTGTAGTTCACGAAGTCGATCAAGCCGAGCAGGTCGATCGTGTCGAACGTGTTGGTGGCCGCTTCGCCCATCGGGGCCGGAGCGTGCGCGTATTCCGACGTCAGCACCGCGCGCCGAGCAGCGATCGTCGAGGCCGAGCCCGCGAGCGTGAAGTTGTCGGGATCGGCGACCGCGATCGACGCGGGCGCGCCGCTGAACGAGCGCGGCAGGATGGAGCCGATGCCCAATCCACGCAGAAGTCCCGCTCCCGGCGGCGCGATCGTCTGCATGTAGCGGCCGATCCAACCGGTCGTGATGCCGGCGCTCTGCGCGCTCGTCACGCCGTACTCCATCCACTTCTGCATGTCGAAGTGCGAGCGCGACGGATCCGACAAGCCGGTCGCGTGGACGAACGCGAGATGTCCGGCCTGGTAGGCGGGCAGGAGCGGCACCATCGCGGGCGCGAGGCCGAAGAACCCGTCGAGGTCGGTGGCGCCGTCGGTCTGGCCGGGAGGACGCACGGCGATCGTCGGGCGCAGGTTGTAGAGGTTCGTGTCGCCGTACGGCACGCACAGCGTCAAACCGTCCGCACCGCCGCGCAGGAAGATCACGACGAGCGTGTCGCGCGAAGGACCCGTGCTCGCGCCGTAGCTGACGCGCGGCATCCACGCCGGCGCGCTCGCGATCACGGCGGCTCCGGCGGCCGTCGAGCCGAGGAACTTGCGCCGGCTGATCGTCAGCGGCCGGTCACAGTCGTCCGAGCAGCGCTCGGCATGCTCGACGACATCGTGAGCGCATCCGACGTGCTCGCGGTCGATCGGCTCGACAGTGTCGCTCGCCGAGTTCGCGCTTCCATTCGTTCGATCGTGCTTCATCGCATGTCTCCGATCAGTACACCTGGAAGCTGGGGGCCGAGCACATGAGCGCGAGAACGTCGCGCCGCAGCGTGTCGTTCAACGTCGGCGCCGCATCGGCATAGCCTTGCACCGTCGCGATTTCGTCCGGCGAGAAGCGCCCGCCGTTCAGGATCTGCGCCGCCGCCCCGGCCAATCCGCTCTTCGGGATGCCGTTGAAGATCTGCGCCACGTTGACCGTGACGCCCTGGATCGTGTTGCCGAAGTACTTCACGAAGAAGTTCCAGCGCGTCAAGAGATCGGTGCCCCAGTCCTCCGCCGTATCCGGATATCCGTTGGGCGCGGTCCAGCGCATCGGCTGATGTCCCATGAGCGCGAGCTCGGGCACGAAACGCTGCCACTGCGTCACCGTCGGCGTCGTCGCGCGCACGACCGCGGCGACGAGATGGAAGGGCCGCTTGATCTTGGGCACGTTGATCGGCGCAAGCGCGAAAGTGTCGCGCGCGAGGATCTTGGCCACGGTCGCGCGGATGTCGCCGCCCGTCGCCATGAAGGTGCGCCCGACCGCACGCACCACGACGTCCGGCGGATCGTAGCTGAGGAGCCACCGACACAGCTTGCGCGCGATGAACTGGCCCGTGACGAAGTGCGTTGCCAGGAACGTCAGCATCTGCTCGCCCTCCGCGACACCCGCGGGCAGGATCGTCTGGCCGAGCACGTGCTTCGTGCCGTTGTCGTGCTGACCGGCGCTGAAGCGGAAATCGCCGTAATTGGGCTGGTTCTGCGGGAAGAACTGCCAACCCGTCAGGCAGCGCGCGAGCTCCTGCACGTCCATCTCGGTGTAGTTGCCGACGCCGAGCGTGTGCAGCTCCATCACTTCGCGCGCGTAGTTCTCGTTCGGCGCGCCGGCGAAGTTGCGGTAGTTGTCGAGGTAGAAGAGCATCGCCGCGCTCTTCGCGTCGGCCAGGAGCAGGTCCGTGAAGTTGCCCATCGCGTGGGCGCGGATCACGTCGCGGTCCTCGGTCGTCTTCAGCCACTGGACCTGGCTGTCGGAGTGATCGACGTTGAAATGGTCGGTCCAGAACTCGACCATGCGCTCGAAGAGCTGGCGCTTCGAGTTCACCGCGCGCAGCACGGTCGCCGATTCGAGCTCGAGCACGGGAACCTGCGTCTGGTTCGGCGTGACGTACTGGTCGTAGATCTGCTTCGAGGTGAGCGCGAGCGTCGGGTACGCGCTCAGCATCCCGTCCGCGATCGAGTCGTCGATCAGCTCGAACGCGAGCTGCTCGGCGAGGAACGCGTCGTAGCCGATGGCGAGCGCATGCGACCACGTCGCCGGTGTCCAGCCGTACGACGTGCGGTCGAGCAGGAAGAACAGGTTGCGCGGCCCGTTCACCGTCGCGCCGGTGCTGGTGCCCTGCGCGCGCAGCTTGGAGGAGAAGCCCGCGAGGATCGCGGCACTCGCGCCCACGGTGAGGAACGATCGGCGTGCAACGGCCGCCGGATCGGGAACGGGCTCGCACGGAACGGTCGGAGCGACCGCGCAATCGTCGCGCTGTTGGGTCATGGGGTCCTCTTCTTCGAGCTGGCAGGACGCGCCGATCCGACCACGGTTCCGCGCATCGCGCAACGGCGGAAGGTATGGGTCCGGCTCGGCGCCCTCGGACGGACCGCCGAGCAACCGTGTTTCGCGCGCGAGGTTCCGCGCGATTCCGAAGGAACTACCTCGGCGTCAGCGCCACAACGACTTGCACCAGGCGCTTGCCGACCTTCTCGACCGAAGCCAGCTGCCGCGCGTCCTTGAGCTTGCCGTCGGCATCGAGCGCTTCGTGGGCTTTCGCCACGCTGGCCGACTCGGGGATCACGATCGCGCCGATGTGCGTGAGGATCGAGCGCACGACGACGAGGCTGCGGCACGCGCCGAATGCGCCGGGCGAGGCCGACAGCAAGCCGACGACCTTGCCCTGGAACGCGTCGGTCGAGCCCTTCTTCTCCTCGGTGCGCGTCGCCCAGTCGATCGCGTTCTTGAATGCGCCCGGGATCGAGCTGTTGTACTCGGGCGTGGAGATCAGGAAGCCCTGGTGCGCCTTCAACATTTCGCGGAAGCGCGCGGCGTTCTTCGGCAGACCTTCGGACTGCTCGAGGTCGCCGTCGTACACCGGCATCGGCAAGTCCTTCAGGTCGAGGTAGGTGACCTCGGCGCCTTCCGCGATCGCACCTTGCATCGCGAGCTTGACGATCTGCTTGTTGTACGAGTCGCGGCGCAGGCTGCCGGCGAAGGCGAGGATCTTGGGCTTGGTCATCGGCTCAGCATAGCTCGGCGACGAGTGCGTCCGGCTCGACGACGACCTGGCATTCCTCGCCGACGACTCAGGGCACCTCGATCGAGGCGATCGGCAAGAACGTCGTGTCGAGACGCTCGACGTAGTCGGTCAGCATGAGCTTCGGATCCACCGTCGCCTTGCGGTGAAGCACCTTGCCCTGGAACAGCACGTCGACAGGCTGCGCGGGATCGAAGTCCTCCGCACCGAGCAGGATGCGCACTTTCGTGGCGCCGCGCAGCTCGACGTGGAAGTTGCCCTTTGCGGTGCGCATGACCTCGACGCGCGCTGTCTCCTGCTCGATGCGCGCTTCGATGAAGTCGATCTGCTGCTCCTTCGTCGCGAGCTTCTGCCACTCCGAGGAGCGGATGTCGAGGCGTGGGTTCTCGGCGACGTCTTTCCCCAGCACGAGGACCTCGACCCAGAAGTCGCGCGCCTCGGCCAGGTTCGCGCACGTGAACACGACATGAGCGGGGTCGGGGTCGCGCTGGGCCCTGCCGAAGAACTCGACCCAATCGACGGCGGTGAAATCGAAATCGTGGCCGCGCTCCTCGAACTCGATGAGCTTCACGTCCCTCGCGTGGAACGCTTCGAGCTTCGCGAAGGCCGTGTGCAGGAGCTTGATCACTTCCGGATCGTCCTTGGAGCCCTGCAGATCGCGGATCGGGACGTCGACGACGTTCTCGAGGAAGCGCAGGTTGTTCTGTCCGCGCACGAGGTTGAATCGCGGGCAACCGATGAACGGAGCGAGCGCCGCGAACCGGTCGGGGCGGCGCAGAGCGACGTCCCAAGTCAGGTGACCGCCGCGGCTGATGCCGGTCGCGAACACGCGGTTGGGGTCGACGTTGAAGCGCGTCATCGCCCAACGAACGGCGCCGAGACCGGCGTCGCGCTCCCGCATCGAGAACGCGTAACCCTCGTTCGGACCGGCTTCGCCCGGGGCGACCATGATCGCGCCGAGCTTGTCGCACGTCGTGCGCCACATCTGGTCCGAGCCCTGGCCGCTGCCGCCGGTGCCGTGGAACGAAGCGATGAGCGGGGCCGGCTTCGTCGGGTCGTAGCTCTTGGGCACGTACGTGACGAGCTCGACGTCCTCGACCTTGCCGTCGGCCCAGATCGGCGCGCGCTCGACGTGCGTGCCGGCCTCGACAGCGGGACGAGTCGATGCGGCCTGGATGACGAGCCGAAGGTTGTCGACCGTAGCGAGCGAGCTCTTCGCGATCGCCTTCGCCGCGTCGTGCCGATCCTTGGGCGCGGGCATCTCGATCGCCGCGCGCAGCTGAGCCGCCATCTCGTCGCCGGGACCGAGAGCCGTGCCTGGCTCGTGTTGCGCGGCACTCCGCGTAACGCGTGCCTGGCTCGGCTCGCCCGATCCACGCAGGAGAGTGTGCACGGGGCGCAGCGGAGCGAGCGCGACGAGCGCGAACCATGCGAGGCACATGATGGGAGTGTAGTGCTCCACTACGCTCGTGTTGCGCTGCGATCCGCGCGCAGCCGCGGGCCGGATGCACTGACTCAGGCGAACATCACGGCGACCAGACGAGCTCGAACGCCGACGACGTGTTGAACGTCGCGCTCGTGCAGAAGGTCGGGGCCGGATCGCGGAAGTACGCCTGGTAGGCGCGCGTCCCGCCCGCCGGCGGAACGAGGCCAGCGACCGACACCGCGAGCTGCCCCGGGCCTGGATACGTCGCTTCACCGCCGCTCGCCGTCTGCGTGCCGAGGCGGTGGAACGGGCCGGCGACGCACAGTCGTCCATCACCGAAAACGTTGCCCGTGGTCTCGGCGGAGCCTTGGAAGAAGAGCACGTTTGTCGAAGGCGGCATGTGCGCCGCGTGGATCACGAGCGTGTCGCTGGAGACGCTCGCCGATCCGCCGGCCAGGAGCTCCGCCCCGCGACCGGTCGAGTTCGTGCAGGCGATCGGCGCGAGGAACGCAGGCAGATTGTTGCACGGGCACGCTCCGACTTGCGGCGCCGGACACGCGACGGTCGAAGCGTTCCAGAGAACCGTGACGTCGTCGACGAACCAACCCAGGTAGTCGTTGTCGATGTCGTCCACCGTGTCGAACCAGAAACGGATCCGGATGGTCTGTCCTTGATGCGCCGTCAGGTCGAACTCGCGCGGATGCCAACGGTACACGAGGCCGAGCTCGCCCCAGTAGCAGAAGTCGTATCCCACGGTCCACGTCGCGCCCCCGTCGCTCGAGATCTGGACTTGCGTGGTGTCCACATGGAGCGATGGATCGCACTCCGCGAAGCGCGAGTTCCAGAAACGCAGGCTCACGCGACCCGTTGCCGGCAACGTGATGGGCACGAGGCAAGTGAGAGCCCCGCTGTTCGCGAAGCCCGAGTCGTAGTTGCAGGTGGCGTCCTGTCCGTACCAGGCGCAGTGCGTGCCGCTCGGAAAGATGGAGCCCATCTGTCCTGTCGACATGTCGCCGCACGGATCCGTCGAGGCCTCCGGATTCCAGAAGCCGCTCATCGCCCAGTTCGCGTAGCCGCTCTCGAAGTCTTCGTGGAAGAGCGCGACCTGAGCGCGCAGCGTGTCGGCGAAGACGAGGATTCCAACGAAGGTCGATACGACGCGGAGGATCTTCATCGAAGGCTGCTCCTCGGAGTGGTCTCGGACGCGCAACGACCGAGATGCTACAGCGAATTCGATGGCGCGCGTGGATGTTCGGCCGCCACGAAACAGACCGCTGAAGACGGATCGATCGGGATCGGCCGGTCATGGAGACCTTCCTCGTCCGCAGCATGGTTCGCAAGGATCCGATCCGCGCGTTGGATGCCGGCCGCGCGCGTCCGTACGCTCCCCTCGTCCCGATCGGGGGAGACAGATGATCACGAGGCACCGTTCACAATCGAGAGCCATGCAGTCCGTCGTCGAACGCAAGTTGATCCGGGTCGTGGCGCAGTGGATCTCGATCTCGCTCGTGTTCCTCGCGATCGCCTGCTCGGACGCTCCAGCGCCTCAACGAACGGCGCAGCTGGTCGGCACGTGGGAGCAAGTGCCCGATGCGGATCCGACGAAGGGCGTCGTCGTGCAGCCGAAGATGACCTTCGGCGAGGATGGAACGCTCGTGATGGAGCTCCCGGATCCTAAGCATCCGGTGCGCGACACGTTCTCGTGGAAGCTCGACAGCGACAGCGATGGCGTGCTGCACCTCGCGATCGCGCACGAGCCCGACGGTCGTCAAGAGAAGATGGCGGTGCGGATGTCGAGCGAGAACGAGCTGAAGGTCGAGGGCAAGACACCCGCCACGTTCCGGCGGAAGTACTAGCGTAGGCAGCCTGGCTTTTGCGCGTATTCGCGCAGCGGGTGACTGGCACTGCCCTCACACCCAAATGCGCGCGTCGCCGTCCTTCTCGCGCACCGTGTACGTCGTCGCACGTGAGCACGCACCGCGGACAGGAGCTCCGCTCTTCGGATCGAAGTGATAATCGTGCAGCGGGCAGCGCAGCAGCTTCCCCTCGATCAACGGCCCGTCGAGGATGCGGCCACCTTCGTGCGGACACCTCACGTCGACCGCGTACAGCTTGCCTCCTAGCCGACACAGCACGAACTGCTTCCCGCCCGCAAGCGGATCCCCGACGTCGATCTTCTTCGACTGTCCCTCGGGCAACTTACTCGCGCCCTTGACGACGACAGGGCTGCCGCGGAATAGATCGAAGAGGCGCCGGAACATTCCGCGATGCTAGCAGCCGCGCACGAGCACGCGAAGCGCCACGCGATCATCGATTCTTGCGGAGTCCCCGCGCCGCATCGACGTCACGACTACTTCTTGCGCGGGATTTCTGCCGAGCGAATCCAAGGCTCGCGCGCGACCGGCTCGACGGCAACTTCTCCAGCGGAGTTTCGTCCGACGCCGTCTGTGCGCAGGTCAGGTCAACGTGGGACCAGCTTGCCGTGGACATAGGTGCCGGTTTCCTTGTCGTCGATGACGCCCGGCGCCTTCCAGACGGTCCAGTAGCCGACCTTGAGCTGTGTCCACTCGCTCGGAGACGATTCATAGTTGCCAACTTCTCGCGGCTCGCCGGTCCGGAAGTACTCCTCCCAGTGTCCATCTCGGTATCCGGCCTTGTAGTCGCCGCGGGCAAGCAGGACACCGGTGTCGCTGAGTGCTGTGGAAGGACCTGTGCGCTTGCCTGCGATCCAATGATCCTCCGACCACGGCTGGCCGTTGCGATACCAGGAGTGGCTCGGCCCTTCTTGCTTGCCGTCGAGGTAGGTCATCTCCGCGTACAGCTCCCCGGAGGGATAGAAGACGCGCTTTGTCGGTCCAGTCCACTTCACCGCATACGATTCCTTATTGTCGTCGCCGAACGACATCGTCGAAGACCACGGTTTTCCGTCGGGCGCGAGCCCCGGATCGGGCTGATTCGCCGCAGGTGATGAGGCGGTTGCGGCAGTTGGATTCCGCGGTGCGTCGACGTGAGCCGTCGGCACATCCGGTGGCGCAAGCTTCTCCGGGCCCGCGGGAGCGTCGACTCCATCGAGATGCTCGACGAGCTTGTCGCCGTTCGTATCGAGTCGGATCCGGTTCGGCGCCCGCAGCGTGACGGTCAAGACGACCAAGGCCAGGACGGCGGCCGCTGCAGTCCCGATCATTTTCGATCCCACGATGCCTCCTGAAATGCCCGCGATTCCGCCGGCATGGCTTCCGCCGTGCACCAAGCCTCCGATCGCAGCACTCCAAGCGCTGCGATCTCCTCCGTGCTCGCGGTCGAGACGCTCGCGGAGCAGGTCGAGTCCGCGGGAGATGCGCGTGCGCGCGGCTTCCGGAGAAACGTCGAGCTGCGCGGCGATCTCGCGCGGCGCGAGCCCTTGCACGTAACGCATCACGACCGCGCTGCGATACGGCTCGCGCAACGTCAGCACCGCCTCTGCGATCTGGCGCTGCAGAGCGAGTCGCTCGAGGCCCTCGCTCTCGGGCGCAACCGCTTCGTCGCGGCTCGCGGCACGCTCGCGCCGGCGGCGGCCGGCCTCGTCGCGCGCGCTCGATCCGGCGATCCGGCGCACGACGGTGCGCAAGAACGCGCGAACTTGTCCCTGCTCGCCGCTTCTCGGCGGGCGCTTCAACGCGGCCAGCCACGTCTCCTGCACGACGTCGTCCGCAGCATTCGAATCGCCGACGAGCGAGCGCGCCAGCGCGTGCAACCACGCACTCTCGCGCAAGAGCAACTCGGGGTCGATCGGATTCGGACTGTTGGCCATCAGCATGGAGTGGGAACTGCGGGCCGATCGTTACCAGGATTCTCTTGCACGCTCCCATCCGAAACAGGAGTGGTGGTGGAAGTACCTTCAGGCCTACAACAATCGCGCGGTTGGAGAGCATCCGCGGTTCCTCATGCATTAGCATCCCCGCCCGCGCATGGAGCCGGTCCTTGTCCTCGACGTCGTCGGTCTGACGCCGCGCATGCTCGGCGAGCGCACGCCGAACTTGTCGGCGCTCGCAGCGCGCGCGCCGATGACCCCGATCCTGCCGGCGGTGACGTGCTCGGCGCAGGCCACCATGCTCACGGGCACCTTGCCGAGCCAACACGGATGCGTCGGCAACGGCTGGTTCGCGCGGGACACGGGTGACGTGGCGCTGTGGCGGCAGTCGAACGCTCTCGTCCTCGGCGAGAAGGTCTACGAGACCGCGCGAAAACGCGATCCGTCCTTCACGTGCGCGAAGATCTTCTGGTGGTGGAACCTCGGTGCGCGCGTCGACTGGTCCATCACGCCGCGGCCCTTCTATCCCGCCGACGGACGCAAGATCCCGGCTGTCTATGGTGCGCCCCACGAGTACGCGAACGACCTCGAGCGCGCGCTCGGTCCATTCCCCTTTTTCGATTTTTGGGGACCCAAGTCGGGCTTGCCTTCGAGCCGCTGGATCGCGGACGCGGCCATCCGCACGCTGGAGAAGCAGCGGCCCACGCTCACGCTCGTCTACCTGCCGCACCTCGACTACGACTTCCAGCGCTTCGGTCCCGACGACGAGCGCTCGAAGCAAGCCGTCGCGGACATCGACGCGATCGTCGGCGACCTGCTCGCGGCGGCGCAGCGCGCGAACGCCGAGACCATCGTCGTCAGCGAGTACGGCATCGTCAGCGTCGAGCATCCGATCGACGTGAACATCGCGCTGCGCAAGGCTGGACTGCTCGCGGCGCGCGCGACGCCCGCGGGTGAAGTGCTCGACGTGTTCGCTTCGCGCGCCTTCGCAGTGGCCGACCACCAGATCGCACACGTGTACGTCCGCGACGCGGCGGATCGCGCGAAAGCGCGTCGGTGCCTCGAATCACTCGCTCACGTCGATCGCGTGCTCGAAGGCGCCGATCTCGAAGCGTTGGGTCTCGCGCACGAGCGCGCCGGCGATCTCGTCGCGATCGCGAAGCGCAACGCGTGGTTCACCTACTACTACTGGCTCGACGCGCGCGACGAGCCCGACTTCGCGCCGACCGTCGACATCCACCGCAAGCCGGGCTACGACCCGTGCGAGCTCTTCCTCGATCCGACGCTGCGCTTTCCCAAGCTGCGCGTCGCGCGTCGCCTCGCGCAGAAGAAGCTCGGGATGCGCTACCTGATGGACGTGATCCCGCGCGATCCGAGGCTCGTGCGCGGGAGCCACGGCCGCCTGCCGGACGACCCCCTCGACGGCCCGGTTTTCCTGGCCTCGCGGCCCATGACGGAGATCGGCGGCGCCGTCGACGGACCCGTCGCCATGACCTCCGTCCGCGACCGGATCTTGGCCTTGCTCCACCGCGGCTGAGAGCCTGTTCCCCCCTTGCATGCGTCGAAAAGCCCGCTCGCACAAGGATTTCCGCACGAATGTGGATTTCTTCATATCGGGATCCTGGGGGTGGTGATACCGTCCATTCTCGCTCGAGCTTCCGGCCGGAGGTGCCTACCGACCTGATGCCTGAGCCATCGGTTTCCGCCACGCCCGAACCCCATTCACGCGGGGGGTACCGAGCGCGGATTCGACCCGATGCGCCGGCCGGATCCACGGCTGGTCCGAGGTACTTGGAGGTTGCGGCGGGTGCTTCTCACCCGCCGCATCTATGTCCGGGCCGAATCGGTCCTCGACCGGGTCCGCGTCAACGGCCAGAGCGGACAGCGCCGAGAAGGACGCAGGCGCGCTCGACCTGATGCCATGGGTTTCGCCGCGAGCGAGCGCGCTCGAATCCCGTCGCTACACTCCGCCGCCCATGGGCCACCGCTACGTCGTCTTCGGAGCCGGCCGCCAGGGCACGGCCGCGATCCACGATCTCGTCGCTCATTGCGAAGCCGACCTGGTCGTCGCCGTCGAGCCCGACAAGAAGCGCGCACGAATGGCGAAGGTGCGCCTGTCCGACGTGCTCGGCAAGCGCGCGCAACGCGTGCGCGTCGTCGCATCGATCGCCGATGCCGAGCTCGCGCGCGCGGACGTCGTGCTCTCGTGCGCGCCGTACCAGGCCAACGTCGCGCTGACCCGCCGCTCGCTCGCGGCGGGCGTCGCGTTCTGCGACCTGGGCGGCAACCCCGACACGGTGCGCGCTCAACAAGCACTCGCGAAGAAGAGCCGGACGCCCGTGGTGCCCGAGTGCGGTGTGTCGCCGGGCTTGTCGAACATCCTCGCGGTGCACTGCGCGCGCGTGCACGGCTGCGACGTCGTGCGCGTGCGTTGCGGCGGACTGCCGCTCGTGTGCCCGGATCCGGACACCAATCCGCTCGGCTACAAGCTCGTGTTCAGCCCTTGGGGCTTGATCAGCGAGTACAGCGGCGACGTCCCGGTCGTGCGCAAGGGCAAGGTCGAGCGCGTCGGCGCGCTGTCGGTGATCGAGCCTCTAGGTTCCGCGCCGGAAGATGCGGACCTCGAGTGCTCGCCGACGTCGAACAACTCGCCGCAAGTCGTCGAGTACCTGGCGCGCTCCGGCGTGCGCGAGTACGACTACATGACCGTGCGCTACACGGGACACTGGTCGCTCGTGCGCGGGTGGAAGACGCTCGGGTATCTGGCCGGTGACGAGGAGCGCGACCGCGAGCTGGCCAAGCGACTCGAGTCCGATCCGATCCTGCGCTACGACCCGGACCTCGATCGCGACCGGCTGATCCTGCGCGTCCAGGGGTCGAATTCGCGCGCGAAATTGCGCCGTTCCTTCGGTTACGCGCTCGACGTCGCCGCCGACCAGCGCACGCGCTTCGCGGCGATGGAGCTGACGACTTGCTGGGGCATCACGATCGTCGCGCACCACATGGCGAGCGGCCGCGGATCACCGGCGGGCTTCGCGACGCCCGAGCGCTTCGTCGACGGCGCCTGGGTGATGGCGGAGCTCGAGCGCCGTCTAGCATCGATCCGCGCGTGAAAAAGGACGCACGGCGTGGTCGACCCGCATTATCAGCCGCGCAAGGAGCTCGCGCGTGCGAACCGCGCCTTCTACCAGTGCTTCGAGAAGCTCGATCTCGCCGCGATGGGTGCACTGTGGCTCGACGAGCCCGGTGAAGCGGCGAAAGTGCGCTGCGTGCATCCGGGCAGCGAAGTGCTCGTCGGGCGCGAGCGGGTGATGGCGGCCTGGAGCGCGATCTTCGCCAACACCAAGCACATCCGCTTCGATCTCGAGGATCTCGCGATCGAGCTCGTCGGCGAAGTCGGTTGGGTCACGAACATCGAGCGCATCCACACGCAGACGGAGGACGGAGAGGTGACCTCGGAAGCGGCGGCGACCAATTTGTTCGTGCTGCGGGACGGGGTGTGGCGGATGGTGCTGCACCATGCGTCCCCCATCGCCCGCCGGTTCTTTCGCGAGTAGGATGGGCGTGTGAATTCCGCCGTGCTGGAAGCCTGCGACAGGGTCGAAGCCGCTCTGGTGTGGGGAGGCTCGGCCGTCCTGGAGGCGGAGGTCGAAGCGCCCGTGCGCAAGACGGCCGTGCTCGAGCCGGAAGCCAAGACGCGCGACAAGACGCGGCTGGCGCCGCAGTGGAAGGTCATTTTGTTGAACGACGACGTGACGACGATCGATTTCGTCGTGGAGCTGATCGTGTCGTTGTTTCGCAAGCCGCGCGCTGAAGCGGTGAAGCTGACGAATCAAGTGCACGAGACGGGGTCGGCGATCGTGACGATCACGACGTTGGAGCGGGCGGAGCTGTATGTGGATCAGGTGAAGTCGCTGGCGCGGCCGCGGGGGTTTCCGCTGACGGCGACGATTGAGCCGGCGTAAGGTGCTTGAGTGTCGGGATGGCTCACTGGGCTGGAGCGATCGAAGCAGCTCCGAGATCGCGGCAAGCTGTTGCGCGCCTACGGCGCGCTTCCGGCCGACTCGGTTCGGCCGGAGTACCGGCCGAGCCCGAGCCGGTCGGCTAGAGGGTGGTCGCGAAGGGGGCCTCGGCGTCGCGTGCGATCGAGCTGGAGTGCGTCGATCTCATGTGGCTGCGAGGTCGGCGAAGGATCGACCGAAGGCGCGTGATCGCGTGCGAGTGGTGCCTGGCTCGTGCTGCGCGTACTCGCGCAGCGCGTGCCTGGCACCGCTCGCCAGTCCATTCCTGAAAGTGCTCGATCCAACCCGAGTGACGGGAGTGAACGGTCGGTGACCGGCTCCGGCTGCGCGAGGTAGGCGCAGCGGTGCAGCTCACTCCACGGCGCGACGCAATTTGTCGCCGAGCGGACGTCCGAAACGGTCGCGATCGTTCAGGTTCAGGATGTCCGTGAAGCTGGCGTGGTTGGCGGCTTCGTCGGGATCGATGCGCGAGCCGTTGGTGTGGAGCAGGGAGAGCGAGAGTCGCTCGCGCTCGATGTCGAACGCGACGACGCGCGCCGACACGCGCTGACCGGGCTTCAAGATCGCCGAGGTGCTCTGGTCTTTCCGCAGGCCGGCCTCCGAGGCGGGAATCAGGCCCTCGACGCCCCGTCGAATGGAAACGAACGCGCCGAAATCGAAAACGCGCGTGATGGTGCCTTCGAGCATCGCGCCGGCGAACAGGGTGCGCTCCAGGTCGTGCCACGGATTCTCGCCGAGCTGCTTGAGCCCGAGGCCGATGCGCTTTCCGCCGCGCTTGACGTGCAGCACCTTGAGCTCGAGCGTCTGGCCGATCTTGAGGAAGTCGCGCGGGTCCTCGACGCGCTCGTGGGCCAGGTTCGAGACGTGAACGAGTCCCTCCATGCCCTTGCCGAACGCGACGAAGGCGCCGTAGTCCTCGATGCGCGTCACGCGGCCTTGCACGATCTCGCCGACGCGCAGGCGGTCGACGAGGCGCTGGTGCTCGCTCTCGCGCTCGCGCTGCAGCACGACCTTGCGCGAGACGGTGACGCGCGCGCGCTCGCGGTCGACTTCGATGACCTCGCACGTGAGGCTCTTGCCGACGAGCACGTCGAGCTTGGCGTCACGCGGCAGACCGGCTTGGGACTTGGGCAGGAAGGCGTGCAGCGGGCCGATCTTCATCTCGAGACCGCCGGGCGCGACGCGGATGGCGCGCGCTTGCACGAGGCTGCCGATCTCGATCCCTTCCCACGTGACGAGGGACTTCTCGGGCTGCACGACGAGAGAGAGCGACCACAGGCCTTCTTCGAGACCGCGCAAAGTGAACTCGTGCTCCTCGCCGATCGCGGGCGGGACTTCGAAGCGGCGCAGCGAGATCACGCCTTGCATCCGCGGTCCGAGCTCGACGAACACGTCGTCGCCGAAGGTGCCGACGATCTGACCGCGAAAGACCTTGAGCGTGTGCGGACCGTGGTCCGCTTCGTAACGCGCGTTGCCTCGGGCGTGCATGGCAATGGCCCCCTCCGGGTCGTCGTCGATTGCGCCGCCGCACACACGGCGCGGCGACGTGCCGAAGACTAGTCCATCCGCGGGCGCTGAGGAACCATCTGCGGCCTGCGAAGCGATTCTTCGCGGGGGGCTTGCGCGAATCCGACGGAGCGCTCCACCGCGAGCACGCAGGCAGCCTGACCGGAGTACCGTGCGGGGCGGTTCTGGCGGTTGGTCGCGCGCGATGGCGCGTGTTGCGAAATCGCCGCCGGCTGACCGGGGAAGCTGCCCTGGCACGGTACTCCGGTCAGGCACAGTGCTCCGGTCAGGCGGAGCCGTTCAGGGCTTGCGGCCGACGATGAGGGTGGTGCGCGACGTCAGGTAGAGCTCGCCGGCTTCCTCGCGCACGTCGAGGGCGCGTCGCATCGCCGGCGTGGCGGCGAAGAGCTCGGCGCGGATCGCAGCTTCGTTCTCCGGTCCGCACGCAGTCGTCTCGCACCAGCGGTGGATCGAGATCCCTTGCGGGCGCTCGCACGTGGCCTCGAGCGTTTCGACGGAGAGCCCGGCGTCGGCGAAGAGCGCGCGCCACTCGCCGGAGCGGAGGCTGCGGCCGTGCGTCGGATCGTGCAGCACTTCGATGCGGTGGTTGAGCGCGTCGATGGCCGGATCCTCGTGCCCGGCGAGATCGATGACGGCCACGCGGCCGCCGGACCTGGCGATGCGCGTCATCTCACGCACGGCCGCACGCAGGTCGCCGAAGTGGTGCGGTGCGAGCCGCGACGCGACCAGATCGAAGGCAGAGTCGGAGAGCGGCATCGACTCGGCGCGGCTCTCGACCGTTTCGACGCGCACGTTGCGCGCGCGGGCCGCGGCTTCGAACGCGGCCAGCATGCGGGGCGCCGGATCGACTCCGACGAGACGCTCGGCGCGGCCGGCGAACGACAGAGCCAGATTGCCCGTTCCGCACGCGACGTCGCACACGCTCGAGCGCGCCGGCAGCTGCACGATCTCGTTCAAGCGCGCGAGCGAAGGGCTCGACCGGTGCAGCTCGCTCGCGGCGTAGTTCGCCGCGTTGCCGTCGAAGCGGCGCGCGGAGTCGGGTGCGCTCATCGCTCGGTCGTCTCGCGCTCGAAGACGTACGGTCCGCTCGTGACGCCCCACACCTGCCGGTCGGATGCGTCGAATCCGCGATCCCACGACGTGATGCGCTCGGGCGCGACGGTCATGCGCGAAACGGCATACGCGGCATGGTTCAAGTCGCTGCGGCATGCTTCCGGCTGTGACGCGCCGGCGAACGCGCCGTCTTCCGCGCGCGACCAGTGCAGCGTGCAACCGTCGCGCAAGGTCAGCGACTTCGGATCGACACCGTCGAGCAGCGCCGGCGTCTTCCACGCGCCCGCGAAGCGCATCTCGTCGCCCGGCAGCAAGTACGTGTCGGTTGCGAGCGCTCCGTCCTCGACATGGACGCGCACGACGCGCAACCACTCCGGCTTCGTCGGCGCGTTCGCTCGCGCGCGCTCGACATACAGCCATTTCCCGTCGGTGCGCGCGGTCCAGATCGGCACGGCGTGCATGCGCACGTCGTCGTGATCACCCTGCCGGGCCGCCCGCGCGCGAGCCTCGTCGGGATCGCCGGCGCTTTCCGCCGCATGCTGAGCGCGGCTGCTGAACGATCCGCTCATCCATCGCGCGAGAGTGTCGACGTCGTGCGCGTTCGCGGCCCCCGTCGTCCGGCACGCAGCGAGCGCCAGGAACGATCCAAGGAACAATAGGGTGCAGAGATTGCCTCCGAGCCGGCGCCCCATCCGCGCGTCGCGAGCCCGTCCGACGTCCTCGATCGAAAGGACACGGCGCCGACGCGCGCTTCGAAGCAGGATCATGCGCATGAGATCGGCGGATGACTCTACCGGGACCGCCGGCGCCCGTATCGCCCCCACCTCGGCCCGATTCTCGCTCGTGGGCTCCGTACGGCGCGTCCGCCTCGTGCCCGATAGCAGAAAGATCCCCCGTCTTCCGGCTACCGAGCGGACTCCATCCCCGCCCCCGGAATCGTGACGGCCGCCCGACTCGAAGCGGGCTCGTGCCCGCCTCCCTTTTTCCCACGCTCACAGCCTCGTCCGCACGACCCCAGCGAGCACACACCATGTTGATCCCCCTTTTGATCGCCGCCCCTTTCCCCTGCAACGTGCCCCTCAGCGACGTTCACGCAGTCGACGCCGTTGCGACGGAGAGCATGTCGTACCCCGCCGAAATGGCTTTGGCCCAAGCCGCGCCGGCCGCCGACGTCAAGGACAAGTGGACCGGCAGCGTGAACGTCGGCGCCTCGTACTCCGACGGCAATACCGACTCGCGCGCGATCAACGCCGCGGTCGACGCGATCCGCCGCTCGGACGAGGATCGATGGACCTTCAAGGGCTACTGGAACTACGCCGAGTCACGCGACTCGGCCACGGGTGAGCTCGGCATCACCGACCGACGCGCCGGCACGAGCCTGAAGTACGACTACTTCCTCTCGAAGAAGACCTACGTGTTCGGCGTGGCGGGCATCGAGACCGACCTCTTGGCCGACATCAGCAAGCGGATGTACATCGGTCCGGGCATCGGCGAGCAATGGAAGGAGACCGACGCGCTCAAGTGGGGCTCGGAAGTCGGCGTCACGTACTTCAAGACCGACTACAACCACAGCGAGGACAAGGAGTACGTCGCCGCGCGGATCGCGGACAACCTCTCGTGGAAGATCAACGAGAACACGACGTTCGAGAACGCGCTCGAGATCTTCCCGAGCCTCGAGAACGCCTCGGACTTCTACGGCAAGTCCGACACGAAGATCAAAGTCAGCCTGTCCAAAGCGATGTTCGCGCAGCTGCAGTGGGTCTACCAGTACACGGCCCAACCCGCTGATGGCAAAGAGCGCAACGACAACCTGGTGGTGCTCGGCGTCGGGTGGGCGTTCTAGGCCCACCGCGGCGGCGTCCGCGGCGGCGTGCGCGGCGGCGTGACTCGCCGCCGCCAGCGTGGTCGGAGCCCGCTCCACTCAATCCGCTCCAGCCGATCCCGCTCTCCCTTATCATCCCCCTCCGTCCTCTCCCCCCTTCTTCCCCCAGCAGGTCTTCCCATGGGCATGATGAGCGAGTTCAAGGCCTTCGCCCTGCGCGGCAACGTCGTCGACATGGCCGTCGGCGTCGTGATCGGCGGCGCCTTCGGCGTGATCATCTCCTCGATGGTCAGCGACATCCTCATGCCGATCGTCGGCCTCGCGACGGGCGGTGTGAACTTCAAGGACCAGTACGTCGCGCTGAACGGCCCCCACATGCACACCATGGAGGAGGCGAAGGCCGCCGGGGTCGCGACCTTGAACTACGGCAACCTGATCGACGCCTCGATCAAGTTCGTGATCATCGCCTTCGCCCTCTTCGTGATCATCAAGGCCATCAACCAGATGCAGCGCAGGGAAGCCGCCAAGCCCGCGGCGCCTCCCGCTCCGACCATGGATCAAGTCCTCCTGACCGAGATCCGTGATCTGCTGAAGCGCGGGGCAAAAGCCTGATCCGGCGCGGATTCCCCGCGCAGCCGCGCGGCGGCTGAAGGAATTCCGCCGTCACAATTCCGTGTGAAACCCGGAGTTGGGAACGCGGCCTGGAATAGCCGCCCGCACCCTTCTCCTCTCTCCGGAATCGCGGTGACTCCCATGCCGCGCGCCGCGAACTACCCCGCCCTCCTGCACCGGAACTTCCGGTTGCTCTGGTCGGGGCAATGCGTTTCCCTCATCGGGACCTTGATGCAGAACGCGGCGGTCCTCTGGCAGGTCGCGATCCTCGCGCCGCAGGGGAGCAAGGCCCTGGCGCTCGGCATGGTCGGGCTCGCGCGCGTCGTCCCGATCTTCGTCCTGGCCCTCCTCGGCGGAGTCCTCGCGGACGCGTTCGACCGGCGCAAGCTGATGCTCGCGACCCAAGCCGCGATGGCCCTCATCGCCGTCGCGCTCGCCGTCTGGAGCCTTTCCGGCGGACACACCTTGTGGCCGATCTACGTCTTCACCGGGCTCACCGCTGCCGCCGCCGCGATCGACAGCCCGGCGCGCTCCGCCCTCGTGCCGACCCTCGTTCCGCGCGAGCACATTTCGAGCGCCGTCAGCCTCAACACCACACTCTTCCAGCTCGCTTCCATCGTCGGCCCGACCGCGGCCGGCCTCGCGCTCGTCTTCCTGGACGTCGGCTGGGTGTACGCGATCAACGCGATCTCCTTCCTGCCGGTGATCTACGCGCTCGCCGCGATGCGCGACGTTCCCGTCCGCAAAGCCTCCGATCGCCCGCCCGTCAGCCTGCGCGCCGCCGCCGACGGCGTCCGTTTCGTCTTCAAGACGCCGCTCATCCGCGCGAGCATGCTGCTCGACTTCAACGCCGCGTTCTTCTCCTCCGCGACGGCGCTCATGCCGCTCTTCGCGACGGAAGTCCTGCACGTCGGCCCCACAGGATTCGGCTGGCTCTACGCGGCACCTTCCGTCGGCGCCGTCCTCGCGAGCGCCTGGATCGTGAAGCACGAAGCGCACCTCCAGCGGCGCGGTCTCGTCTTCCTCTGGGCGATCGCCGCCTACGGTGCCGCGACCGTCGCATTCGGGCTCTCCACCAGCTTCTTCCTCACCCTCCTCGCGCTCGCCATCGTCGGCGCCGCGGACATGATCAACATGGTCGTCCGCAACGTGATCCGCCAGCTGCACACGCCGGACACCCTCCGCGGCCGCATGACCGCCGTGAACGTCGTCTTCGCGCAGGGCGGTCCGCAACTGGGCGAGCTGGAAGCCGGACTCGTCGCGCAAGCCTTCGGCCCGGTTGCATCGGTCGTCTCCGGCGGACTCGCGTGCCTCGCCGTCACCGGCTGGATCGCATACAAGACGCCGATCCTGCGCCGGTACGGCTCCGAGAGCTTGCCGCAGGCGCTGCCGGGTCGCACTGCTGCGGCGGCTTGAGCGTTCGAGCGGCAAGGACAGCGCTCGCAGCGGCGACTTCAGCGCGCCATCGAGCCACCCGGTCGACCCAGCGCAGGCGAGCGCATCGCTCACGGCTCGGCGATTTCACCGCTCACGCCTGGGCGATCGCATCGCTCCCCCGTGGGCGATCGCATGTCTGACCGCGCCGACGTGAGAGGTGCGCGGACGGTGCCAGGCACCGATCGCCGGAGTACCGGCGACCGATGCCAAGCACCATCCGCGGAGCGCATCCAGACCCATTTCTCGCGCGCGCTGCTTCGACTTGCGACCACCTTCTAGCCGACCGGCTCGGGCTCGGCCGGTATTCCGGCCGAACCGAGCCGGCCGGAAGCGCGCCGTAGGCGCGCAACAACTTGCCGCGCGCTTGGACCTCCCTCGCGCGCCCCAGCCCACGGACTCCGTCTCCCCGCCCTCCCCCCCTCTCCCTCTCCCTCCAACTTTCCATTGCACATTCCCCTCTCCCCGCATTGACTCCCCCCTTCGTCGTGCAGACCTCCGTCTCCATCCTCCTCGTCCTGCTCGCCCTCCTCGCCGCCGGCAACCTCCTCGCCCAGCGTACGCGGATCCCCGCCCCCGTCATCCTCGCCCTCGGCGGCGCCGCCCTCTCCTTCATCCCCTACCTGCCGCGCGAGCCGCTCGATCCCGACCTCATCCTCTTCCTCTTCCTGCCACCGCTCCTCTACGCCGACGCCTTCGACGCTTCCTGGACCGACTTCCGCCGCTGGCTGCGGCCCATCCTGATGCTGGCCGTCGGCCTCGTCGCCTTCACGACCCTCGTCGTCGGGTTCACCGCCCACCACTTCCTCCCGAAACTCCCCCTCCCCGTCTGCTTCATCCTCGGCGCCATCGTCTCGCCGACCGACACCGTTGCAGTCCAGACGATCCTCGAGCGGTTGCGCCTGCCGCGCCGCGCCACTGCCATCCTCGGCGGCGAGAGCCTCGTCAACGACGCGACCGGCCTGCTCGGCGTGCAGATCGGAGTCGCCGTCCTTTCGAGCGGTGCCTTCGCCGCGCATACGCTGGTGCTCGAGTTCGCATGGATCGCCGGCGGCGGTCTCGCGATCGGCGTCGTCGCCGGCATCGTGTTCGCGTTGATCAACCGCCACGTGCGCAACACGGGCGTGCTCTTCGTGTTCTCCCTCGCCGCGCCTTACGCCGCGTTCCTCAGCGCGCACGCGCTCGGCACTTCCGGCGTGCTGGCCGTCGTCGTCGCCGGGTTCATCGTCTCGTGGCGCATCCAGGACGTGCCTTCCGCCGCCCGGGTCGAGATGTACTCGACGTGGACCATGATGACCTTCGTGCTCAACGGATTGTGCTTCGCGCTGATCGGCGTCGAAGCGCCGTCGCTCTTGATGAGCTCGAAGATCGCCGAGGGTTCCGAAGTGCTCGTCGCCGGCCTGATCGTCAGCGCCGCCGTCATCCTCGCGCGCGTCGTATGGGTGATCCCGATGGCGTACACACCGGTCGTGCTGCCGCGCCGCGTGCGCGAGAGCGAAGGCGGCTATCCGGCGTTCTCGGGCGTCATCCTGGCTTCGTGGTGCGGGCTGCGCGGCGCGATCTCGCTCGCGGCCGCGCTGTCGCTGCCCGTCATGTTCGATTCGGGCGAGCCCTTCCCCGGCCGCAACGCGGTCCTGGGCTGCACGGTCGTCGTCATCCTCGTCACGATCGTCGTCCAAGGCCTGACGCTGGAGCCGCTCGTGCGCTGGTTGAAGATCCCGCAGGACGTCGACACGGAGACCGAAGTGCAGAAGGCGCGCGAAGCCGTGCTCGCCGCTGGGATCGCGCGACTCGACGCGTACTGCTCCGAAGCCAGCTGTCCGATCAGCGTGCACCGTTTCCGCGCCGCGATGGCGGACGAGCTCGCGTTGTTGCGCGAGGAAAGTCAGGAAGAGCGCGACCTGGCTCGCGCGCGCATCTCGGTCTCCGAGCAGGTTCAACGCGAAGTGGTGCGCGCGCAGCAGGCGGCGCTCTTGGAGCTGCGCAACAGCGGGGAGATCAACGACAAGACGTATCTCGAGCTGCAGCTCGATCTCGACCGCACGCACTTCCGTCCGGAGTCGTGAGGCGGCGCGCCGAGTCGACAACGGAGGCAGCCTCCGCATTCCACGCGCTATCCCAACCGACGGAACTCGCCGGTTCTCGCGGGACGAATGTCGTCCGCGCATGTCCTAGAGGCGCGGGATGCCGCCCGCAGTCGCGTTTCCGCCCCGCATCCGACGCGCTGCAGATGGCCAAGGATCCGTCATGAAGCTCTCGACACTCGGTCTGTTCGCTTTTGGTTTCCTCTTCTGCCTCCCGGCTTGCTCCGCGCGCGCCAGCAAGCAGTCGATCGACGATCCCGGTTGGCCGATCGTCATCGAGCGCGACGGCAAGCAGGTGAAGATCTATCAGCTGCAGCCCGAGTCGCTGACGGGCGACCGCCTGACCGGGCGCGCCGCCGTCGAAGTCACGCGCGCGGGCGGGACCGGGACCGAGTACGGCACGCTGTGGATCGACGCGCGCATCTCGACCGACCGCGACGCGCGCGCGGTGACCCTCCTCGACGCGCAGGTCGACTCGATCAAGTTCCCGGGCGCGAGTCCGGAGGTGCAGGAGGAGCTGGCCAAGATCGTCCGCGCCGAGCTGCCGCAGGAGCATCCGACGTTCTCGCTCGACGAGCTGATCACGACGCTCGATCCCGCCGTCCAAGCCGAACCGATGGCCGCCGACCTGCACAACGATCCGCCGCGCATCGTGTTCGTGACCAAGCCCACGGCGCTCGTGACGATCGACGGGAAACCGGTCTTGCGCGACGTCGAGAAGTCGAAGCTGCAGCGCGTCGTCAACACGCCCTTCGTCGTCTTGTTCGATCCGGCGCAGAAGACCTGGTGGCTCGAAGCAGGCTCGCGCTGGCTGCGCGCGGATGCGCTGACCGGTCCTTGGCAGCACGGGGCCGATCCTCCGAAGGAGGTCACGACTGCTTTGCCCCCGGCGACTCTGGCCGGACGACCCGACGCGAAGGACGACGACGTCGACGTGATGGTCGTCACCGATCCTACGGAGATCATCGTGTCGGACGGCGAGCCGCGCTGGACGCCGATCGACGGCGCCGGCATCGCGTACTTGTCGAACAGCGAGAGCGACGTCTTCCGCGACGCACCGAACGGGACGTATTACGCGCTGCTCGCCGGACGCTGGTACTCGACGACGTCGCTCACCGGTGGAACGTGGAAGTACGTCGCGGCCGACGCGCTCCCGGCCGGATTCGCGAAGATCCCGGCCGATTCGAAGAAGGGCGACGTGCGCGCTTTCGTCGCCGGGACCGACGAAGCGCGCGAAGCGGTGATCGACGCGAGCATCCCGCAGACGGCCGCGATCAAGCGCTCCGACGCGCACAACAGCGTGACGTACGACGGCGCGCCGCGCTTCGCCGAGATCCCCGGCACTCCGCTGAAGTACGCCGTGAACACGAGCTCGTCGGTGATCCAGTACGGCGACCGCTACTACTGCTGCACCGAGGGCGTGTGGTACTTGTCCGCGACGCCGACCGGACCGTGGAGCGTTGCGACCGACGTCCCCGACGAGATCTACACGATCCCGCCGAGCTGCCCCGTCTATCCGGTGAAGTACTGCTACGTGTACGACTCGACGCCCGAGTACGTGTACGTCGGATACTTGCCGGGATACACGGGCTGCTACGTCTCGGGACCGACCGTCGTGTACGGCACCGGCTACTGGTATCCGGGTTGGGTGGGCGTCGCGTACTACCCGTATCCGTGCACGTGGGGTTTCTATCCGCACTACGACCCGTGGTTCTGGGGCTGGAGCTTCGGCTTCGCGTTCGGCTGGGGCGTGCATTCGGACTGGTTCTGCCACGCGCACCACGTCGGACATCCGGGGTGGTGGGGAGCGGGCGGGTTCCACGGTCACGGCTTCGAGATCCACGGCGACATCGTGCGCCACATCGTCGAGCCGGATGCGCACGGCAACGTGGGCAGCGTCGTCGGCGCCGTGGCGAGCGGTCGCGAGAACGTGTATCGCCGTGAAGTGAACGCGGCGCGTCTCGCGAGCGTGCCCGGCATCGTCGAGCGGCAACGGCGCGTCGCACCTTCGACCGTGAACGATTTGTACGCCGGTCACGACGGACGCGTGCTGCGCCGCGATCAAGGCGGCGGCTGGGAAGAACGTCAAGGCGGAGCGTGGCAACGCACGGCGCCGCAACCCCCGCCGGCGAGCGGTCGCGGTCCCGGCGCGGGACGCATTCCGCCGGGCGATCAAACGGGAACGGGGCGAGCGGAGGCACCGCCGGTGCAGCGCACTCCGCCTGTCGATCGCAATCCGCCCGTCGACCGTAATCCGCCCGCTCAGCGCAACCCACCGGTCGACCGCAACCCTCCGGAGCAACGCAATCCGCCGGTCGATCGCAATCCGCCTCCCGTCGATCGCACTCCGCCGCACGTCCAGCCGCTGCCGCCGCCGCGCGGACAGACACCTCCGCCGCGCGAGACGCCGGCTCCCCCGCGCACGGAAAGCCCGATCGGCATCCCGCCCGTGCGCGATCAGCCGCGCGTGACCCCGCCCCGCGGCAACCTGATGCCGCGTTCTCCCGGCCGTGACGACTTCGACGGCATGTACCAGGCGCGCACGCGCGGCAGCGTGAGGGCATCGACGCCGAGCCGGCGCAGCAGCGGCGGACGCGGCGGCGGCTGACCGAAGACCTGGACCGCCGACGTGGCGCGCGGGCCGGAAGGCTCGCGCGCTGCATTTCGCGCCCGAGCTCAAGCTGTCCGCCGTACCAGGACGATGGTACGGCCGTCATGGAGTGGAACGTCGATCCCGGCGCGGACCGGCCGCCTTCGCGGCAGATCTGTGCGTTGATCCTCGACGCGGTCGCACGCGGCGAGCTCGTCGCCGGCGCGCAACTGCCCTCGGTGCGCCAGCTCGCCGCGCACGCGTTGGTGAACCACAACACGGCGGCACGCGCCTATCGCGACCTCGAGCAGATGGGCGTGGTGCGCGGCAAGAACGGGCTCGGTGTGTTCGTAACGCCTGACGGTCCGCGGCTCGCGCGCGAAGCACGGCGCGTGGAAACGTTGCGCGAGTTCGCGCGCGTTGCCAACGAAGCACTCAGGTCCGGTCACGACGCACGCGCGCTCGCCACCGTGCTTGCGAAGGTCACGAAGAAGCTGTCGGAGAGCAGCGAGAGGAAGAGCGCATGAATCCGGTTCTCGAAATCCACGGTATTTCCAAGCGCTTCGGCGCGCACGTCGTGCTGGAGCAGTTGGACCTCGACTTGCCAGCGGGCGCGACAACGGTACTGCTCGGCGCGAACGGCGCGGGCAAGAGCACGTTGATCCGGCTCGTGCTCGGTCTGGAGCGGCCCGACGCCGGCAGCATTCGTGTGTGCGGACTCGATCCGATCCGCGACGCAGCCGAGGTGCGCGCGCGCATAGGGTTCGTGCCGGATCGACCCGACGTGTACGAGTGGATGACGCCGCGCGAGTTGTTCGCGTTCCTGCGTCCTCAGTACATGCGCTGGGATCGCAAGGTCGAGAGTCGCAGTGCGAGTCGGCTCGGAGTGCCGCTGAGCACGCGCTTCGCGAGCCTTTCGCGCGGAGAAGCAGCCAAGGCGATGTTGGTCGCCGCGCTGGCCGCGCAGCCGGACCTGTATCTCCTCGACGAAGCGTTCAGCGGTCTCGATGCGCTCGTGCGCGACGACGTGCTCGCGGCGTTCCTGGCCGAGGTCGATCTCACCGAGCGTGCCGCACTGGTCGTGACGCACGAGCTGGATCTCGCCGCGCGCCTCGCGGACCGCATCGCGGTGCTCGCCGATGGACGCATTCGCTCGTGCACGAGCGCCGAAGAGGTGTTCGAAGACGGCGAGCATGGCGATCAGCCGCGCCGGTTGAAGGACATGCTCGCCGAAGCAACCGGAAGGAGCGCCGCGTGATGAACGTGCTCGGTCTGTACGTGTGGAAGGAGTGGCGCGATCAACGCGTCGGTGTGATCGGCATGGTCGCCGTCGTGCCGCTGTTGTTCGCCATCGCTGCGGCTGCCTGGAGCCGAAGCACGCTCGACATGGTGACGCGACCCGGCTTGGCTGCGTCAGCGGGCGCGTTGCTCGCGCTGCTGGCTGTCGGCATGGACCTGATCCCCGGCGAGTTGCGGCGCGGACGCGCCCGGTTCCTCGAGCGACTTCCGGCCGGATTGTCGCGAGCGTTCTTCGCGAAGTTCGTGTTCTTCGGCGTCTTCACTGCGTTCGCGGCGGTATACGCCGGAGCCATCGCGTGCGCGTTGCACGTCGCGAGCTTCGGCACGTTCCCGGATCCGTTCCTCGAATCGACGAGCGAGCCGTACGTCCTGTTGGCCGTGGCAGGCGCGCTGTGGGTCTTCGCCGTCTCGAGCTGGGTCACGCACGGCGCGCTCGCGCTTCCGGCGACAGTCCTGGTAGTCGCAATCTTGTTCGCACCGATGTGGCTCGTCTTCGGGCCGCATTCGATCGTCGACGTCAGGCCGTGGGAGCTGCGCGCATTCTGCGCCTTGTCCGCGTGCGGTGCCGGAGTCAGCGCCTGGGCTTCGTTCGTGCGCGGCTACCGATTCGGCGCAGTCCCGGTGCGAGCTGCGCGCATGGGAGCGATCGCAGCCGTGCTGTGTCTCCTGCCCGCTTGGAGTTGGTCCGCGTGGCGCTGGTACTCGACGAACGAGATCGTTCCGTTCGCCTCGACGTTCCACATCACGAGCGCGAGCTTGACCGACTACCCAAACACCCTCTTCGTCGAAGCGCAGAACTGCGACGACCCGTATCGCTGCGATCGGCAGAGGAACCAGACTCTGCTCGTGGACATCGAGACCGGACGGTGGAGAGCGATCGGCGGGCCATCGTCACCGGTGGTCTACGCACCGGGGACCGGCACCACGCCGGTTCCGCGAATCCAGACGTTCGAAGTGATGTCTCGCGACAGAACGCGCTCGTGGCTCGTGGATGGTTCGGGGAACGTCGTCGAGGGCGAGCGCGGCGGCCTGACGGGCGATCTCGTCCGGGATCGAATTCGCCGCGGTTGGCGTTGGGCGGGACTTGGCTTTCACGTGCACAGCAAGGAGCCGGCGAGCTTGTATGACCCGTTCCGCAAGAGGATCTACGATCCGAACGTCCTCTTCCCGGCGCCACTCGACCGAGATGCGGTGGAGGTGCACATCCGCCCTGGATCGTGGTTGATCTCGCGTCGCAGTCAGCATTTCGCTCTCGAGCTCTTCGATCCCGACACCTCGAATTTCGTTCCTCTCGCGATCTGGCAGAAGACGGACCGTCTCGGCCCAGAGCTCGCCGATGGTCGATTCGTCGTGGGTGACCAGGATGGCTTGTGCGTGTATTCGCCCGAAACCGGCGCCCGGGAGAGGCTGCGGGTGCGCGGCGATCTGCCGCCGGTCGAGTCGTTGCGCGCGGTGAGTCCGTTCGGTGAGACGGCCATGACGGTTCACCCCCATCTGTTCCAAGCCTTCGCACGCGACCGCGTGGTCTTCGCCGTCTTGGATGACGACGAGCTGGAAGTCTCCCTCACCGCGTCGTGCTCGTGGCCTTCGCACCCGATCGGCATGGAGAACAACGACACAGTGCTGGTCCTCGAGGACTACACGCGCATCGTGCGTCTGCACATGGGCTCGACGGACCGCGAAGTCGTCTTCCCGCGTTGAGCTCGAACCGGCGCGGTCGGATCAAGTAAGCTCGCGGGCGTGAAGGCCCTCTTCGCTGCGATCGTCATCGCCTCGTTCGGCGCTTGCCGCACGCCTGGCTGGGATGGCCGCGTCGAATCCTGGGGCACCATGCACGCGGTCATGCGCGACAGCGACACGCGCGCGCGTGTGTCGGTCGCGGGAGTCACCCGGGTTCCCGGCACGATCGGCGTCGGCGCGCTCGCGGGTCTGCAAGGTGAGATCGCGGTGTTCGACGGAGTGCCGTGGATCGCGCGCGTCGAGGGAGACGACGTCGAATACGGACGTGGTGCGCGCGGCGGAGATCAAGCCACGTTGCTCGCGATCGCCGTCGTGCGCCGGTGGAAGACGATTCCGATCGACAAGGATCTCGCGGCGGCCGACATCGATGCGCTTCTCGCGACCGCTCAACGCGATTTCGGGCTCGGGCAGAGACCTTGGCCCTTCGTGATCGAAGGCGATCTGTTCGACGTCGAAGCGCACGTGCTGCACGGACGATGTCCCGAGGCCGGCGCGGTCGATCCGGGGCACGAGCCGTTCCGCAAATCGTTCGCGGGCGTTCGTGCGCGGTTGGTCGGCTTCTACGCGCCGAATTTGGTCGGCGACCTTGTTCACCACGGACAGTCGACCCACGTCCACGTCATCGTCGAGCAGCCCGAAGCGTTCGTCGGCCACGTCGATTCGGCCGGCGTGCGCGGCGGGGCGTGGCTCCGCGTGCCGGCAGTGGACTGACCGACACGCTGCTTGGCCGAGTCGAAGCGGCCTCACGCGAGGGTTGTCGTTGAGGTCTCCCAACCATTCGGCATGTCGGACTGGGGAAGCGGTGCCAGGCACTGCCGGCGCGACGTATGCGCCAGCGGCGCCAGGCACCTGCTTCCCGGTCGACCTCGGCGCCGCGTCGTCCTGGTCCAGGATTTCCGCGGCGCACGAGCGGTGTGGCGCAGGAACACGGAAAAGAGGCGAGAATCCGGACCGGCGGCGTAACGCGGTCGGCGCGGGGCTCGTAACAGCGCGCGGAACCAGTCGTCCCGCTCCCAAGGATCATCATGAAGCTCTTCGCAACCGCTCTCTCTCTGACCGTCCTCGCCGCCGGCGCACGAGCCGGCGGACTCGTTCCGACCCAGATCGACTCGACCGCCAAGTGGATGGGACACATCGATCTCCAAGCCTTCCACGAATCGCGCGTGTACCAGGCGATGCTCGACGCGGATCAGAACAAGGACATCGAGCGCGGCCTGAGCGAGCTCTTCAACACGTCGGGCATCGATCTCTTCCGCGACGTGCGCGCACTGACTGTGTACGGCTCTGCTCCCGATGACAAGTCGGGTGTCGCGCTCATCAGCACGACGGCGAGCGTCGAGCCCGCGCTCGCGACGTGGCGCGACAAGCTGCACGCGACGCCGATCGTGATCGGCGGGCAGCCGTGCTTCGAGTGGAAGGACAACGACGTGAGCTTCTCGTGCATGCGCGCGACGCCCGACTCCACGGATCGACTGCTCGTGATCTCGCATTCGCAAGACGGTCTCGCGCACGCGCTCGAAGTGCTCGACGGCAAGCGCGCGAGCCTCGCGACGCAACCCTCGCCCGAGCTCTCGACGACGTTGAAGCCGGGCACGTTCGCGTTCCTCGCGGCGACCGGCATCTTCGACCAGACGCAGGGTCTCGGCGCAGCGAGCGTCGGCGTCCACAAGGACAAGGGTGGTCACGGCTCGGTCGACATCAGCGCCGGCGGCGACGGCCCCGAGTCGGTGATCGCGCGCCTCGCGCAAGGTCTGCGCGTCGAGCTCGGCGAGAATTCCGGGCAGATCTTCGTCGACGTCCACGTGCGCACGGCGCACGAAGAAGATGCGACGAAGCTTCAGCAGATCGTTCAAGGACTCATGGCGCTCGCGAGCTTCGCAACCGAAGAGCCGGACGTCGGTGCGACGCTCGGACGCTGGCTCAAGGCAGTGCAGCTGACGCGCCGGGACAGCACCCTCGAGCTCTCGTTCTCCTACGACCTCGCGACCTTGATCCGCGAAGCGCGCGCTCTCGAAGCGATCGAGAACGAGAAGCGCGAGGGCAGCGGACCCGACAAGGACAAGTAGTCTCGAGAGACGATCTTGGATCGAGAGCCCGATCTCACGACGGCCGAGCTGGTCGCCCGCGCACGCGCCGGCGGCCGCGATGCATTCGGCGAGCTGTGCGAGCGCAACGCGAAGGGCCTCTACAACTTCCTCCTGCGGCGCACGCGCTCGCGCGACGACGCGGAGGAGCTCTGCCAGGAAACGTTCCTGCGCGCGTGGCGCAAGCTCGGCACCTACCGCGAGGACTGGAGCTTCTCGACGTGGCTGTACGCGATCGCGCGCTCCGCGGCCGCCGACCGCGCGCGTGCCGCCAAGGTCGTCACGACCGACGCCGACGTCGGTGCGCAGCCCGGGCGCGAGGACCACGCGCATGCGATCGGAACGCGCGAAGAGGACGAGAACCTGTGGAGCACGGCGCGCGCGGTGCTCGCGGAGGACCAGACAGCGGCGTTGTGGCTCTTCTACGCCGAAGACCGTTCCGCGGCCGAGATCGGCGCCATCCTGGGGCGCACGGCGATCTCGGTGCGCGTGATGTTGTTCCGCGCGCGGGCCAAGCTCGGACGGCACCTCGAGCGCAGTCGCACTCGAACTTCTGGCACGCGAGGCTCGCCGCCGCGTACTCTCTTGGACACGACGCGCATGGAGACGATCCCTTGAAGCCCGATCTCGAACTCAAGCTCCGCCGCGATGCGCGCTCGGCCGAGGTGGATGCGCCGGCAGGCATGTTCGCGCGCGTCCGCGGGCGGCTCGATCGCGAGAGCGCGGGCGAAGTCGTTGCAGCCCGCACGCATCCGCGCACGTTCCTCGTCGCAGCGGCGATCCTGGTCGTCGCGGGCGGCGGTCTCTGGGTCGCGCTCTCGTCGCGGGCAAGCGATCGAGACGCGATGAAGCCGACGCTCGTCGTCGCCTCGCACGACGGCGAGCGCGCCAAGCCGAGCTTGTTCCCGCTCGTGTGGCCGTCCGAAGGCATCGAGATGGCCGCGCGCGCCGGCGAGCCGCTCGCGCGCGAATGGGAACGCGTGAAGAGCGATTCGATGACGCTCCTGCGCGGCTTCGAGCGTCAGATTCCGCGCCTCTGACGCCGTCCGCGACCCGCGAAGCAAGCCGAGCCAGGCACCCTTTCGCATTGCGAGCGCGCGGTCGCGTCGACATGCCGAGTCGAGAACCTGGAATCCTCCCAGGCTCCGTGGAACACTAGGACTCGTCCGAAACGTCCGCACTGGTCGGGCCGAGTTGCGCGAGGTGAATTCCTGCGCGTGGATCGGTCGCCAGCGATCACGAGTTGCCCCCCGTCCGTCCCCGCTCGCGCGAAGGATGCTCATGAACGATCGCCGCGTCCTGGATCGAATCCTGCTGTTCCTGGGAGTCTCGACGTGCTGCTCGCCGCTCGCGATCGCGAGTGGGCACGACATGCTCGTGATCACGCTGGTGACGCGACCCGGCTCGTCCGTGAGCAACGCGTCCGAGGATCCCTTCGAGGGCGCTTTCCGCCGCCGGTTGCTCGGCGCGGAGGAATGGGAGACTGCCGCTCTCGAGCCCGACAGCAGGACTTCCGCCGCGATCGAAGCGCAACCCGCGCCCACGGATGCGTTCGCGAGCCCGCTCGCGGATTCGCTCGCGAAGGACATGCTGAGCGCCGATCCCGCCTACGACCCGAATGCCGCGGCATTCCGCGCGAACGACGACTCGAAGGAGACCTACGAGACGCCGCAGCACCCTGCGCTCAGCGACAAGTTCTTCTTCGGATTCGGGGCTTTCTACGCGTCGTCCACCACCGAAGCGCGCTTGGATTCCGACACGGGCCTCGGGACGACGGTCGGCTTCGAGGACTTGCTCGGGCTCGACAACAGCAAGATCGTCCCGCAAGGGCTGGCGCGCTGGCGCATGTCCGACCGCTGGCGCCTCGAGCTCGAGTACTTCTCGCTCAACCGCGAGAACTCGAAGGCGCTCGGACAGGACGTCAACTGGGGCGACCAGAACTTCCTGACCGGGACCGTGCTCGATTCGAAGTTCGACGTCTCCGTGTACCGGCTCTCGGCCGGATACTCGTTCTTCAAGACGCCCGACAAGGAGTTCGGCGTCGCGCTCGGCTTCCACATCACCGACGTCGACGTGTCGCTGTCGAGCGGCGGGGCGAACGAAGACTCGGGCAAGCTGCTCGCACCCTTGCCGGTGCTGAGCTTCTACGGTCTCGTGGCCTTGACCGATCAAGTCGCGATCTCCGGGCGTCTCGACGCCTTCCGCCTCGAGTACGACCCGTACAAGGGTCACATCTACAGCCTCGGCGTCGACATGCTGTACCAGCCCTGGCGCCACGTCGGCATGGGCCTGGGCTGGCGCAGCCTCGAGATGGAGTTCTCGGCGTCGAACAGCGATTGGGAGGGCTCGGTCCGCTCGATCTTCCAGGGCCCGATCGCGTTCATCTCGGTCTCGTTCTGAGCGCAAGCTCTCGTACGTGCAGAGCGCGGACGATCGCCGCGTGCACGATCACCGCGAGCCGGTCGACCGCTCGTCGATGTTCGGCCGACCGACCCGGATGCGCCGACTGAAGAGCGGATCCTTGTCGGCTGCGCGCGCCGCCTCGTCGATGTTCCCGCGGCTCTTCCACGTGTCGAAGGGCAGATCGGTCGCGGTGAAGCGCTTCGCGTAGGCGAGCTCGGGCGCGAGTCCGTTCATCAGGATCTTCTTCGAGAACGGGATGCGACCCGGCCAGATCGTGTCGACGAGCGACACGACGCTCGTCGTGCAGTTGTTGCCGAGCGTCCGATAGAACTGCGGATGGTCGCGCAGGTCGTTCACCTCGCGCAGCACCTCGCGCAGGAACCGCCGGCTCTCGTCGGGTGTCAGCAGCGTGCGGAAGAGATAGACCTCCTCGCGCCGGTAGTTGGTGCGCAGGCGCACGACGTCGCGCTCGTCGGCGAGGATGTAGAGGATCTCGAACTGCTTGTAGATGCCCGCGAGCGTGTCGTCCGGCTGACCGATCTCGCGGCGAATCTCGACCGACAGGCACAGGACGTCGGCGCCGCCGAAATCGAAGCTGAACATCGTGTGGGCGACCGAGCGGTTGCCGTCCCAATAGGAGAAGTAGATGTCGGTCGCTTGCAGCTTCGAAAGATCGAATTCCTTGTCCACGTAGCGCACGTCGAAATCCTCGGGCGTGCGGTAGTCGAAGCCGCGCACTCCGTGGACCGTGACTGCGTCGCCGTGGATCTCCGACCAGGGCATCACGGCGACTTCGGTGCGCCACGGACGATCGTTGGTGGGCGCGATCGAGAGGAACCAGGCGAGCACGGCCAGGAATGCGAGCAAGACGATGCCGACTGCGGCCAGCTTGTTCTTCACGACGACGAGCGCGATCAAGCTGCCCGCCGCGAACACGATCATGGAAGCGAAACGGAGAGAGGGAACGGGAAAGGTGTAGTAGAGAGCCCCGCAGGCCCACGCGACGAGGAGCAGGAGGAGCGGGGTCACCAGCGCCATGGCGACAATCGTTCGCACGCGCTTCCACGGAGTCGTCTTGCTCGTCATGATGCCCGACCTCACGGGTCGTTCGGTTCGGCCCGTCATCATGCAGTTTCGCTCGCGCTGTTTCGCACTGTGCTTCGAGTTCGGCCTGTTGCTGGCTGTCTGCGCGAGTTGCCAGGCGCCGATCCGTACCGTCCACGTGGGCGCCGAGCAGACCTACGCGGCGCTCGACGAGAACGCGCTGAACTCCGGCACGCTGAGCCCGGATTCGCAATTCGTGCTCACACGCTTCGACTTGACTGCGGAGTACGAGCGCGACCCCCTCGCCGCGATCCAGAAGCTCCACGCGATCGCAGTCGAGCAGCCGGCGCGCTGGACGTATTTCGCGCTTGCTGAATGCAGCTATCTGGAAGCCGAGCACGACGGATCACAATCCGAATATCTCGCGGCAGCCGTCTACGCGTACCACTACTTGTTCGGCACGGAAACGGCCGAGCCGCCCAATCCGTACGGCCGCAGCTTCCGCGTCGCGTGCGACCTGTACAACCGCGGGTTGTTGAAAGCGCTCTGCTCCAGTGACGGGAATCGCTTCCTCTTCGCCGCGGGCAAGCACGATCTGCCCGTCGGGCATCTCGACATCCGCACGAGCACGACCGGTTTCGGATGGTCCGACGTGGTGTCGAACGAATACTTGCCGGCCGACAACCTGCGCGTGATCGGCCTTTCGAGCCGCCGGCGTGATTCCGGCGTCGGTGTGCCGCTGATCGCCGTGCTCGACAAGAAGCCGAACGCTCACGAGAGCGCCCTCCGTTTCCCCGCGCGCGCCAACGTCCCCGCGACGGCGTTCCTGCGCGTCGAGGGCAAGCTGGGCGACCTCGACGCGATGGGGTCTGCGACGCTCGAGCTCTATTCGGCGTTCGACGTGCCGACCGTCGAGATCGCCGGCAAGAGCGTGCCGCTCGAAGTCGACCTCACGGCGCCGTTCGCGTACCAGCTCGGCTCGTCGAAGGCGTGGGGCATCGAGTTCGGCGCGTTCTTCGGCGGCAGCGAGTACGAAAAGGACGCGGGGATGTGGACCCTGCAGCCTTACCGCCCGGGCAAGATCCCCGTCGTTTTCGTGCACGGCACTGCGTCGAGCCCCGCGCGCTGGGCGGAAATGTTCAACGAGCTCAACGCGGATCCCGACCTGCGCGCCGCGTACCAGTTCTTCTTCTTCACGTATTCGACGGGCAATCCGATCGCGTACTCCGCTTCGGTGCTGCGCGATGCGTTGAGCAGCGTCGTACAGGAGCTCGATCCGGACGGGAAGGACCCGGCGCTGCGCAACATGGTGCTGATCGGGCACAGCCAGGGCGGGATCCTCGCGAAGATGCAGGTGATCCACAGCGGAGAAGCGTTCTGGAAGAACGTGGAGCGCGCGAAGATCCCGCTCGACCAGTTCAGCCCCGAGGTCGTCGGCGAGCTGCGGCGCTACCTCGTGTTCGATCCGTCACCGTACGTGAAGCGCACCGTGTTCATCGCCGTGCCGCAGCGCGGGAGCTTCGTCGCCTCGGGCATGCTCGCGCGGCTCGTCTCGGGCCTGGTTCACCTGCCTTCGAAGGCGATGGACAGGCTGACGAAGGACGCTAAGTCGCCGGAAGCCGCGAAGCAGCTCGAAGGCGCGATGCCGACCTCGGTGGGCAACATGACGGCGGACACGCCTTTCATCCAGGCGATCTCGTCGATCGACGTCGTGGAAGGCGTTCACTACCACTCGATCATCGCCGTCACCGGCGATGGGCCGCCCGAGGATCTCGACGACGGTTTCGTGCAGTACAAGAGCGCGCACCTCGAACACGCCGACTCGGAGCTCGTCGTGCGCTCCGGGCACTCGTGTCAGGCGAATCCGAACACGATCCTGGAAGTGCGACGCATCCTGCTCGAGCACTTGCGCGAGAGCGGCAAGTCGAAGCCATAGCGGCGGCCGGACTCAAACGCGGCGCGAGTCGAGACCGGGCAATCCCGTGCATCCGCTGCGCGCGGATGCACGGTCCGCAGCGTGCCCCTGTGCTTCGCGGATGATGTCGTAGACGGCGCGCGCGTGCTCGATGCGCTCGAACTTCGGTGGCAGCCGCGGGTTCATGCCCGGCCACAAGTTGCCGCTCCTGCCCCAGTAGCCCGACGCGGGGCCGAACGTGAGCGTGCCGCGACCGTCGGAGCGCTCGTGCAGCGCGATCTCGCTCGACGTTCGCAAGGTGACGGTCCGGATGTTCCGGCCCATCCCGCGCGTGACGATGATCACACGCTGATCGGTCACGCCGTACCACGTGCGCGAGCGCATCCACGCGTCGAGGAAGAACCGCCCTGCGAGCAGGTAGGCGCCGGCGAGCAGGAACGGGATGTCCAACAGGACCGGAGGACCGGGAGATCTCTCCGATCCGAAGTGGAAGATGGCCGCGAACATCATCCCGCACCACAGCACGCTGAACGGAATCACGAACACGTCGCTGCCGCGCAGCAGAAGTCCTTGTTGCGGCATGCCGCTCCAGAGCAGGCGTTCTTGACTGGCGAGCTCGCCCTGGATGATGGCTTCAGCGTCGTTCGACATGAGATCGTTCGCCGTTCGACGGCAGTCGGAAGAGCCTACCCGGGAGCGGACCGGGGAGCCGTGCCAGGCACCGGTCGCCGGGAATACCGGCAACCGGCGCCAGGCACGCTCAAAATGCCGCGAGGCGTTGGACGAGCCAGAACGTCGCCACGCTGCCGATCGCGTAGGGCGGCACGATCCCGACCCAGCGCGGAACGGGCAAACGAGCTCGGCGCACGAGATAGATGGACGACAGCACCGCACCGATGAACAGGAAGTGTCCCAGCTCGACGCCGATGCTGAAGAAGAGGAGCGCGACGGGAATGTGTCCGGCGGGAAGCCCGGCCTCGCTCAAGCCTCCCGCGAAGCCGAGCCCGTGCACGAACCCGAAGCCGAGTGCGACGAGCCAGGGGGCGCGGGCCGTGAAGCTCTCGACGCCGCGCCGCTGGCGAACGATCTCCGCGGCGACGAACACGATGCTCAACGCGATGACGGCCTCGACCGGCGGGGGCGGGACGTGCACCCAGCCGAGCGTCGCGGCGGTCAGGCTGAGACTGTGCGAAACGGTGAACGCGGTCACCGTCTTCACCAATCGCCATCCACCCTTCGTGATGATGATCAGGGCCAGAACGAAGAGTAGATGGTCGACCCCTGAGAGAATGTGATCGATACCGAGCACGCCGTAGGTGCGTGCGACTTCCCACGCGTGCGGTGCCGCCGTCACGACGAACGCGGGCGCGGAAGGCGTGAGGCGCACGACCTGAGTGCTGCCGTCGAGACGCTCGATGCGCACGAGCACGTCGGTCATCGTCGCGGCGAGTCCGGCGATGCGGATCGTGCGGCCGTCGAGACCGCCGGGACACGTCACGCTCCACCGCTCGGTGAACGCGCTGTTGATCATCACTGCGCGCGGCTCGCTCGCGTTCGTGCAACGGGCGGGGAGCTCCACGTACAGCCCGAGCCGCAAGTCCTGGCCGACACCCGGCACTTTCCACAGCACGTCGTACGCGTCCGTTCCGGTCTGACGCAGCTCGAGATAGGCCGGGCGAACCTCGTGCGCGGTCGACGCCGGTGCGAACGCGAGGAACAGCAGCAGGAGGAGGAACGCGCGTCTCATTGCGCCCAGCCGGCCGCGCGGACTTCGGAGCGGGTCGGCGCCTCAGCACCTTCGATGGTCACGCTGTAGCGGCCGAGGAGTCCCTTGTAGAAGGCCTCGTTCGCCGCAACACGTCGAGCGTCGTCCCACTCGCGGCGCACCGCTTCGCGGACCTCGTCCAAGCCGGGCACGCGGCCTTCGATGCGCTCGCGGACCCGGACGAGGTGCACTCCGTAGCCGGACTCGACGGGACCTGCCCACCGCCCGTCCTGCAAACGACCGAGCGCCGACGCGAACGGCGCGCCGAATTGCTTCGTGATCTCGCTCACCGGCGACAAGTCGAAGTGCGGCTCGATCATGACCGAGTCGCCCAGCCGCGAAGCGTCGACCGCGCTGCCGACCAGGTTCAACTGCGCCAAGAGATCCGCGGCATCGCTCGCGAGCTTCTCGCCGTGCTTCCCGGGATCGAGGTAGACCTGGTCGAACGCGTAACTCGAATCGACGCGGAACGAATCCAGGTGCGTCCTCAGGTACTCCTCGAGCTCGGCATCGGTCGGCTCGACGAGCGCGGCCAGGTCCTCGGAGACGAACTCCATCTTCTGCCGCAGCCGTCGCCGGATCACGGAGTCCTCGCGGTCGAGACCCAACGCGATCGCCTCGCGGCAGTAGACCTCCTCGCGCACCCGGTCGCGCACGAGCGCCTCGAGCTCCTCCGGCGTGGGTTCCCGCTGCCACGTCTTGGCGAACCCCGTCGCCATCTGCTCGATCTCCGCGAGCGTGACGACGATCTGTCCCGGCTCTCGACGAGGTCCGTTCCTCTGCATCAGCGCGTAGGCGAAGAACAATCCCCCGCCGAGCAGGAGGAAGTGCAGCAGCGGCTCCTCGAGCAGTCGCCTCATGGCCGCGGGCAGTGGTCTCATGGCCGCGGAGCGGGAATCACGTCCCCGGCGTGTACCAGATCGGCGACGTGTACGCGCGCTCGGTGACGGTCATCACGGCTTCCGGCGGCGCCTTGACGCCGAAGCGCTTGGCGTCGTACGCGGTCCAGCGCGGTGTCGGGATCTCGATCACGCGCGCGTAGTAGAAAGCCTTGAGCGCAGGATCGAACGCCAGGTCCTTCCACACCGCGATCAGCTCGGGATCTCCGATCGTGTTGGTCCACGTGGCGTTGGGCACGTCGACCGTGCTGCCGACCGTCGGCACTTTGCCGTCCGCGCCCGGCTTGCGCTTCTCGGCATCGCCCCAGGCCACGTCGTAGACCTTCTCTTGCGTGTTGCCCTGCGCGTCGAGCCAACCCTTGATGATCTGGATGCGGTCGAGGTTCGCGCCGATCGGGTCCTTGAGCGCGGCGACGAGGAACGTCGGCGACTTTCCGGCCGGCGCGGCGTGCAAGTCGCCGCCCATCGGGACGCCCTTCGTGTACCCGATGCGCGCGGGCATGCGGTCGGTCGCGTCCGCAGGCTCGAAGTCGTAGCCGCCGAAGAAGCGCACGATCATGCGCGTTCCCGTCGTCGCGTACGTTTCCTTGCGCTGCATCGCATCCCACAAGGACTCGCGCGTGTTCTCGTTGGCCCACACGGCGGCGTAGCCGGAGGAGCTGACTTCCCAGTCCCTGATGGTGATGCCCGTCTTGGGGTTGTTCATGAACGTGGCATGGATGCGTTCCGGGCTGGGCTCTTGCGGCGTGGTCTTGCCGAAGAAGTTGTCCTCTTCCATGGCTGCGAGCCCGGTGTGCGCGTCGCTGCTGCCGACCAGGCCGAACTTGTAGGGGTTCACGCCGAGCTTCGCCTCGAGCTTCAAGCCGTTCTTGAGCGCCGAGCGTGCGTACTCGAACTCGAGCATCTCCTTCGTCTTCGCGGCGCTGCCGTCCAGGTTGCCCTTGTCCCAGCGCTCGAAGCTCGCGAACTCGTCGGTCGGCGAGAGCATCGGGTGCGCTTCGCCGTCACCCTTGGTCTGCGTCGCCTCGTAGAGCCGTTCCCACTTCGCGCGCTCGGTGGCGTACGCCGTGTCGATCTTCTTCCCGAAGGCCTCCTCCACCGGGAACATCGTGCGGTTGCTCAAGTTGCCGTTGTGCGCGATCGCCAGCACGCTGCCGCCGGTCTTCGCCTCGTACGCGGCCATCCACTTCCAGAGCTCGACCGGGTTGTTGCTCCCAAGAGGCGGGATGCACGTGAACGGATCGACGGTGGACGCCTTGTCACCGTTGTCGCGGAAGATCACGTTGCGGTGGAGGTTGTTGCCTTTGTCGAGCGACGTCCACTCGTACCCGATGAAGGCCGTGAACCGACCGGGCTCGTTGTACTTCTCGTCGGCTTCGATCGTCGCGAGCCAGGCGCTGTGGTAGGCGCGCGTGCCGGGCGCGTACACGAGCGCCGGCGGGAACTTCCCTTGTGAGAAGGCGCCGATGATCTCGAGCGCGGCCTGTGCTCCCTGGCCGGACTGGATCATGTCGTACCACTTGCGCCCGGCTGGGTCGCCGAGAAGCTCCCCTTTGCCCGCCATGAGATCGGGGAAGAACCCCATGTTGTCCGAATGGTCCGCGACGACGAGGAAGTCGAGCGGCCGCGACAGCTTGGCCGGTTGTCCACTCGAGGACATGACTTCCTCGCCACGCGCGAAACGCAGCGCGTCCGCCGGCGAGAGGCGGCATCCGAAGGCGCCCGCATCCATCGAGTACGAAGTGTGCAGGTGGGTGTCGCCGAAGAAGGGCCGTGTCGGAAAGGTTCGTCCGGCATACGGCGAGTACGGCGGCTTCGTCGGGTACGACTTGGCGAGCGACGCAGGATCCGTGGTGCCGATGTCCGTGGTCGCAGGCTCTTGACCAAATGTCGGGAGCGGGAGGGACGCGAAGGCCAGCGCCAGGGTCAGGAGTTTCGTGGTGCTCATGGAATCGCTGTCTCCGCTCGTTGATCCGACCTCGGCGCTTGTACCAACCGGCGCCGTGCGGAGACACACCTTCATCACTCCACCTGCAGACGATGTCGACTCGACAACCAGCAACCGTGCTTCGCGGCCGACTGTCCGCAGTGTGAAGATCTCGCTTGCGATGTGAACGAACGGCGCGATCGCATCGCGCCCGGACCCGCCCCGCCAAGATTGTCACGCGGTCCGTGGATCCAATTCGGACGAGCCGATGGAAAGCTCTGTCTGCGCGAACGGCACCGACAGCTCGCGCCGCTGGGCTTCGAGGGAACGGTCACATACTAGCTTGCGAAGCGCAGCATGACTCGAAGGCATCGACCGTCACGTGAGGATGCCACTGGAGTGTGCTGTTGGCAGCACGTCCACCCGTTCGCGCGCCCTGAACTAGCTCACCAGTCAGGGCCGCAATTTGACCGCTTAATGTCCGGCTCGGAGATGCGGACATTCTGAACGTGCAGTTGCACTCACGCATCCACGAAGAGACGATGGAAGTGATCAAGTCCCCGAACCAATGCTCATCTAGCTCGCACTAGAGGGGAGAGCCCGTGACGATCGCCATATCCTTGAAGGTGAACGACGGTGTCGTCCTTGCAGCAGACAGCGCCGCCACTTTGATGGGCATCACGCCGCAAGGCCCGGCCGTGGTACAGGTGTTCAACAACGCGAACAAGGTCTTCAACCTGCGGAAGGGGCTGCCAATTGGCCTCATCACGTGGGGGCAAGGCGGGATAGGCCAAGCCGGCATCTCGACGTTGTACAAAGACCTGCGCGTGCGGATCACGGAGCCCGACCCGGCGTTTCCCGGCTGGCATGTGGATCCGGCGTCCTACACCATCCAACACGTCGCGGAGCTCGCGAAGAAGTTCATCTACGACGAGCACTACGTGCCTGCCTTCAAGTCCTGGACAGGTGAGAAGCCCGTGTTGGGGTTCATCGTCGCGGGCTACTCATCCTCAGGGAGTGCCCTGGCTGAGGAGTACATCGTTTCCATCGACGCGAAGGGCCTCGCTACAGGTCCAACGCTGGTCCGGCCGATCTCTGAGATGGGAGCCACAGCACAGGGCGATCCCGAGGCCATCTACCGTCTGCTTCTGGGATTCAGCCCCAAGCTCGGAAGCATCTTGCAGAACGACTTAGGTGCCGATCCCAAGACCATCCCCGGTGCCTTGCAAGTCATCAAGACGAAGCTACAGGCCCAGCTCATCTACGACGCCATGCCAATCCAGGACGCAATCGACGTGGCCGAGTTCCTCGTCGATGTGACGGAACGGTTCTCGCGGTACACTCCAGGGGCAGCCACCGTCGGCGGCCCCATCGAAATCGCAGCCATCACGAAACACGAGGGCTTCAAGTGGGTGAAGAGGAAGTACTACTTCACCGAAGCATGGAACCCCACACGGGAGCACAAGTGAACGACCAACCGATGCTCACCTTCACGTGTCCGTCGACATCCGAGTCGGTTCAACCGCGGGCGTCCGACGCCTTCCCGTACGAGAAGAAGGACCAAAGCGGTTCTGTCTCGATCCCCAGTAGCTCCGGAGACTCTCGCAAGACCCCCGCGCCGACAGCGAAGGTGTCCATCGTGCTCCATCCCCCCGAAGTTAAAATGGTCCAGCGTCCATCGTCGGACGTCGCGAGCACTAGCCACTGATCTCGCACGACTGGGTACGAATCGGAATGCGATGCCGTCAGCAAAGCTGAGACACGCGGGTGTAGTCGCACCAGCTGCCCGAGACGCACGGTGATCGGGTCCTCCTGCCGTTTGATCCGGTTCACCGCGGCATCACCACGATGTCGAATTGATGAACGCACGGCCCTTCCCCCTTAGGGGGAGGTCCTCCTAGGGCTCGAGCTTCACGCACCGCCTCCGCGGCGAGCTGCAGCGCGAGCGGGTTGACAGTCACGCCGTCCGACTCGAAGAAGTGCGCGCCGACGTACACGGCCTTGGTGCATGGCGAGCCAGCGACCGGGACACGCACTACAGCGCGATGCTTGTGCTCCCGCACCACGCAGCCCTCGACCATCACTCGGGTCGGCTTCGCCTTCTTCTTCTTCGTCCTCCGCTGCATGCGCGGAGAACAACTACGTACGGGCCCACTCGCCTGAGCACAAACGGTGCGGATTGCATCGGGCTCCATCGCTTTCCCTCCGGGGTCGCGGAGGAATTCCTCCGCGTCAAGGATTGCGACGTCCTGGGTCTCGCCAGGGATTCCCGAGAGAAGATGGTCGGGGCGATAGGATTTGAACCTACGACCTCTGCAACCCCATTGCAGCGCGCTAGCCAAACTGCGCCACGCCCCGACCCGGGCGAATTGGGCCGGCGGTTATACGGGCGGGTGCACGCGACGTCAATCGAACGCGGCGTGAGCTTGTCCGCGTCGCGCAGGACCGCGAGAATCCGCTCATGGCGCGTCCGGTTCGCAAGCTGTGGAGGATGCGCACGATGGTGCGCCGGCGCCATCGCACGTGGATGTTCTCGATGTGCATGGCGAGCTTGGGGTGGGCCATCTGGTGGACGAGCTTGCTCCTCGTGCGCGTCGCGCCCGCGTCGGCGCCAGACTTCCGCGTGACGGCGTGGTCGGCGGGCGCGTTCGCGGGGTTCGGATTCCTCGCGGCGCTGTGGAGCTTCCGCGCGAAGCTCGCGTGGATCTTGTTCATGCTCGTGCCGATGTTCGCGAACGGGTCGTTGCTCGCGATGCCGTGGGTCGTGAAGTCGCTGCGGTTGGTGGATGTCGAGCACGCGGGAGCGACGGCGCGCAACACGACGACGACTACCGACAGCGGGCGGTGAGTCCGTCGGGTGCCTGGCACCGATGCCGCGTATTCCGCGGCTTCGGTGCCTGGCACCGGCGGACCAGTCCGAATGTCGGACTTGAAGTCGGCGGTGCCAGGCACCGCAGGCGCGAAATACGCGCCAGCAGTGCCAGGCACCCGCGTCTTCACGGCGCGAAGGGTTGCGAGCGCAGGATCATGATCGTGCCGGTGATCGCGCACAGCACCGTCAGCGCGAGCACGACGTAGGCGAGCTTCTTGTGCAGCGGTAACATCGCGCCGTTCTTCCACGCGCGCCAACCGAGCACGATCGGCACCAGGTACGCGAACGTCGTGACCTTCGCGAGCGTCAGGTGGATCGGCGTGATGAGGCCGGCTGTGCGCAGGTCGTACACCTTCCCCATCTGCAACGCGTAGACGATGGTGATGCCGAGCGAGACCACCGCACAGCCGACGAACGTGACGTGAGGCTTGCGACGGTGGCTGCGCGCGGCGAACACAGCGAGCGCCAGGAAGAGCAGCGTCGATACGAAGCAGGCGAGGAACCCGTGCGTCGGGCTCAACTCATCGTCCTCGACAGGAATTCGCGCGCACGCGACGAGATCACACGGATCTCCTCGCCCGCACTCCGCTCGATCGCGTCGGGCTCAACCGAATTCCTCGGACAAGCCGTGCATCTCACCCACCGGTGCACGATTCATCAGGTCGAACACGGCTTCCTGCGGATCCTTCCCGTCGAACAAGACCGCGTGGACCTGCTCGCAGATCGGCATGGACACGTCGCCCAGGTCCGCTTCCGGTCCGAACAAGGCCTTTGCCGTGAACACGCCCTCCGCGACCATGCGCGTGCTGCCGAGCACCTTCTCGAGCTTCTCGCCGCGGCCGATCGCTTCGCCGACCGCGCGGTTGCGCGAGTGACGGGAGCAGCACGTCGTCACGAGGTCGCCGATGCCCGCCAGACCGAAGAAGGTGTCCGGCTGCGCGCCGCGCGAGCGTCCGAAGCGCGCGATCTCGACGACGCCGCGCGTCAACAGAGCCGCTTTCGCGTTGTCGCCCAGGTCGAGACCGTCGCTGATGCCCGCCGCGATCGCGATCACGTTCTTCAGCGCAGCCGCGAGCTCGGAGCCGATCGGGTCGCCATTGGTGTACAAGCGGAAGGTGTTCGAGCGGAACGCCGCCTGCACGCGCCGCGCGAACGCGGGATCGAGGCTCGCAGCGACCACCGAGCACGGCTTCCCAACCGCGACTTCTTCGGCGTGACTCGGGCCCGTGAGCACGCAGATCGGCCGCGCGCCGAGCACTTCCTCGAGGATCTGACTGGGTGTCTTGAACGTCTCGATCTCGATGCCCTTCGTCGCGCTGACGACCGGCACGTCGCCGCTCAGCGCGTCCTCGAAACGCTCGGCGATGCCGCGCAAGTACTGCGTCGGCACGGCGCTGACGACGAAGTCCGCTCCGCGCGCGGCACTGCTCGGGTCGGCCGAGATCACGACCTCGGGCGGGATCGCGACGCCGGGCAGGAAGCGCTTGTTCTCGCGCAATTGCGCGAGCTCGCGCGCCTGATCGGGGAAGTTCGCCCACAAGGTGACGGGGATGCCGTTCTTCGCCAGCAAGATGGCGAGCGTGGTCCCCCACCCGCCGTCGCCGATCACGAGCGCGCGCTCGACGCCGTGCTCAACCATGGCGTTCCGCCGTGTGCTTCTTGTGGCGCGCGTTGGGCTCGGTGCCGCTGAGCATGCGTTGGATGTTGCTGCGGTGGCGCACGATGATCAGGAGCATCAACAAGACCGCGCCGACGACGAGCGCGCGCCGCTCGGGCCAGCCCAAGTACCACGCTGCGACGGGGAACGCGACGCCCATCAGGATCGAAGCGAGACCGGCGTATCCGGTGACGAGCCGCGTCAGCAACCACACGATCGACCCGACGACGAAGACCTTCCACTCGATCGCGACGATCGCGCCGCATCCGGTCGCGACGCCCTTGCCGCCCTTGAAGCGCAAGTACGGGGAGTAGCAGTGACCGAGGACGCTCGCGGTGCCGACGAGCACTTGCGCGAACTCGAGATCGCTCTTCGCCGCGCTGACCAGGATCGGCGTGAGGAGCACCGGCGCGAAGCCCTTGAGGAAGTCGAGCGCGAAAACGAGGAAACCCCAGCGCCGTCCGAGCGCGCGCACGGCGTTGGTGGTGCCGATGTTGCCGCTGCCGAACGTGCGCAGGTCGATGCCCTTCAACCAGCGCGCGAGGATCAACCCGAACGGGATCGCGCCCAGCAGGTACGAAGAGATCGTGAGCGCCCACATCGCCGGCTCGCCGATCAGGATCCAGAAGCTCTTGTCGATGACCGACGTGTCGAGCACGGCGCACGGGAGAGGCAGTCCGCTCCCAAGGGCCGGCGCATGGAAAAGCGCCCTCTCGATTCCGGCCGTCTCGAAGAAGAGGAAGGTCACGCAGCGTGGGTGCGTCGGAAGCCGACGCGCGATCCGCACGATACCTCCGGGCGGGGCTCGGATGCGAGCGGCGCCGGCGCCGGTCCGGGGCGCGAGCCGGCGCATTCGCGGTATGAGGTGGGGTTGCAAACCGCGCGCTTCTCTTTACGATCCTTCGCTCACTTCTCGATCCACCCGCGGGTCCCGTCCCCGCCAGACAGCCACGCCCGAGACCCTTTCATGACCTACGTGATCGCCGAGCCCTGCATCGGGACGAAGGACACGGCCTGCGTCGAAGTCTGCCCCGTCGACTGCATCCATCCGATCAAGGACGCGCCGGACTTCGCGAAGTTCGAGATGCTCTACATCAATCCGGACGAGTGCATCGACTGCGGCGCGTGCGCGCCGGAGTGTCCGGTCGACGCGATCTTCGACGAGGCCGAGTTGCCCGAGAAGTGGGCGCAGTACAAGAAGATCAACGCGGAGTGGTTCCAGAAGAATCGCTGAGCGCACCGCGATCGAGATCAAGGAGGCCCGGTCACTCTTCGCGAGTCGCCGGGCCCCGTCGTGCCTGGCTCCCGTTGCGCGTACTCGCGCAGCGGGTGCCTGGCACGGCGAGGCCAGTCCCCCCGTACGGAGTCAGGCACGCATCCTCAGGATCGCCCGCGAATCGCAACGCCGCGCGGCTCCCTGAAGATGCGTGCCTGACTCCGTACTCGTTCACTTCACGTCGAAGTCGCGCTGCATGACTGCCGCCGGCGCACCCTCGTCCCACTCGAACGTCCCCAGCTTCGCCCCCGAATCCGACAGGCTCGCGTGATAGTGAGCCGCGAGCGGCACCGACAAGGAGAATTCTCCATCGCGCGCCGTCGTCATCGAGCTCGAGCACGACATCTTCCCGCCCGGCACCCCCCACTCAGCCGTCACGATCAAGTTCACGGCCCGCTGCGCGCCCGAGAACCGCACGTGCCCGCTCAGCTTCCCCGAGCTCACACCCTCCCATCCAAGACCCTTCCGCTGCGGCAGCGCAATCTCCAACTTGGTGAGAGGCAAGGACGGTTCGACTTCTGAAGTGAAGCCGACCCCCTCGAACGGATCGTCGGGCCCGTCATATGGCGCGAGGCTGCGGAACCAGAGCTTGCGGCTCTCCTTGTCGACGGGCGCGAGGTGGAAGCGCCCATCCGGATCCGTCGCACACGAACGCGCTTCGTCGCCGACCTCACCGCGGACGTTCGTCGTGATGCGTACTCGCGACAGCGGATGGCCGCTACCCAGCGACGTGACGAGGCCCTCGTAGCCGGGACCCTGCGTCTGGATGTGCACGACGTAACCATCCGGAGCAGGCTTTGGAATCGGCACTTCCCACGTGCGCCGATCGGGAGCGAGGAACTTCAACCTGCTCACGCCGTGCTGCATGTCGACGGGCACCCGGCCGTCCGCGGCGACGTCGACCCAATCCGTGATCCGCAGATAGGGTGAGCCGCTCGCCTTCCAGCCCGATGTGCTCGCATCGTCGTCGACCACGAGCCGTGCGAAACGTGGATCAGGGAGCGGAATCGTGACGTCGATGTCGCGCACTTCGCCGCGACGGAGGTCCTTGATGTCGATCACTTCATCCGGGTGCCAGGAACCTTCCGGCTCGACGAAAGGGACCAGAACCTTGTAGTCGCCTTCGGGAAGCCGCGTCCATTCGATGCGACCTTGTTCGTCCGTCTTGGAAATGCGGCTGATCTCGCCGTTCTGGATGGAGAGCGAGTGAATCGCACAAACCTTCCCCGAACTGTCGCGCACGTGCGCACGGATCGTCGTCGGCACCGAAAAGTCCACGTCGATGGAAGGGCCTTGGGGCACGTCGGCCGTGATCCACTGCACATCGCTCCCATACGGGATGCGCAGGGCATAGCTGCCATTCGGAACCGCGAACTCGAACCGACCTGCCGAGTCCGTGCGGACCACATCGAGAAGCGCGTAGTACCCCTCGCTGATTGACGCCCCCTGTTGAGCAGCCAGGGTGATCGATCCGCCCACGACAGGCGTGGGGCCGTCGTGCACCGTACCCCGCAGACGCGGCAGATCACCGGGCTCGAGCTCGGCGAGGATCTCGCCGACCTGGGTCATGTCCTCGACGCGCACGACCGATGCAGCATGGCCCGCGCACCAGACGACGAAGTCTCGCGGGACTTTGAGCGACTGCAGCGTGCTCGCCATCTGCGTCGACTGACGATCCTGCAGGAGTCGCAATCGCCCGCCCTTCGCGAAGAAGCAGCCTGACCAAACCTGCATGTACGAGCGACCGTGATCCACCGTGCGCAGGAAGAAGCGTTCGATCGGATTCTTGGTCGACTTCTCACGCACGACCAGGCACGGCGCGGGAACGACGATGACGCGCGCGGGTTCGGACTGCTTGCCGGGAAAGAACTGTGAAGCGAAGTGCCAGCGCTGGTGGTTGTCCGGATTGATGCCGTCGTCCGTGACGATCATGTCGGGCTCGGCACTGTCCACCTGCACGCGGTCGGCGCCGATCATGCAGTCGAAGCTCCCGTCCGGCTGCGTGTCGACCAGCCAGATCTCGGCGTCTTCAGCGCGAATCGTCCCCTTCCGGGGGCCCTTCGGACCGTCCCAATAGCCCGCGACACGCAGCTTCATCCGGCGGGCAATGCGCTCGCACTTCTCGTCGACGAGGTATCCGAAGAAACGGCGCGGCGGCGTCATCGAGATTTCGCACGACTCGAAAGGCATCTTCTTCTCGAAGCCGCTGCTCCACTCCTTCGTGTAGGGCTTCGCTACGACGGTGCGTGATTCGTATCCCTCGGAGCTGCACACGAGGAAACCCAGCGCTTTGTCGCAATGGAACCTGAACGCGCCGTCGGCGTCGGTGATGGCCACGGCGAGAGGTGGCGTGCCGGAAGCGGCTGGCTCGTAGGCGTCGAATGGCTCGCGGCCCGCGCGCTGTTCGTCGGACAGGTCGCCCAGCGTCGTCGGCCAGGGAAACGCGTAGAACTGCGTGCTGGAACTCTCGTGCGCGCGCCCGACGGAGCGCTCCTGGAGCTCGAACATCGTCGTGCGACGGGGTGGGTAGAGCTCGACGCGCGCACCGGCGATGCCTGCATGCGTCGTCGAATCGAGCACGTGGCCGGGAAGATCGACGAAATCGGCGGACGCAGGCTTCGGTGCCGCTTGCTCACGCTCGCCCGCCGCGGGCTTCGCGACGTCCATCTTCGGAGTCGCTTCTTGCGCTGGAGCTTCGATCTCGTGTCGGTCAGCGACGACCGGCGCTTCCTCCGCGCGCGTTGCGCCCAACGAGCGCCATGCGATCAGGCCCAACAGCAGGCACAGGCACACCGCGACGATCGCTGCGAGCTTCTTTCCCACGAGCACACCCCCAGTGATTCCCGCTGCAACGCCGAGGCGCGAGCCGGCGGCGAGCAGGACTTCGGACTTGACCGCGGCGAGCCCGCGGCCGGATTCGATCAGCATCGCGCTCGCGACGAGGCTCGCGGGCAGGAGCTTGCGCAACATCTCGCGGCCGCGATGAAGCTGCACGCGCACGGCGCCGGGGCTGCGATCGAGCACGTGCGCGATGTCGGCGTCCTTCATGCCGTGACGCAGACGGAGCAACATCACGGCGCGGTAGGGCTCGGGCAGCGCGTCGACGGCTTTCGTCAGCGCTGCAGATTCTTCCGCGGCGAGCGCGCTCGCGAGCGGCGTGTGCTCGTCGAGATCGAGGCGCGATTCGATCGCAGTGCTTGCGTCGACGTTGATGTCGATGCGACGTGCGTCGCGCTTCAGGCCGCGCGCGTGGTTCGTGAGGATCCCGGCGAGCCAAGGATCGAGCGGACGGATGCCGTCGAACGCGGCTGCGCGCTCCATCGCGGTGACGAAGGTCGCTTGGACGAGGTCCTCGGCGGCGGCGGTGTCGCCGACGAGGTGCAAGGCGAGACGCAGCAACGCCGGTGCGGCGAGGTCGAACACGCGCGCGAGGGCGCCGGCATCGCCGCGATCACGCCAGCGGAGGAAGAGTTGGTCGGCTTCGGATTGCACGCGGGTCTCGGCCAATATTGGCAGAGAGCGCGGGATTGTTACGCAGTTCGCGAGGAAGGGGGTTGCAGGCGCTGAGGGCGGTGCCTGGCTCGTGCTGCGTGGATTCGCACAGCACGTGCCTGGCACCGCCCGTCCAATCCACGTAGTCAGTTTCGGGCGCGCGCTGCCTGGCTCCGCTCTCGCAGTCCGCCGTGCTCGGTGAGATCCCTCGTCGACCTGACGGCGAGCCGACTGCCCGTGGGGACTGGATGAGCGGTGCCAGGCGCGAGGACGCGCAACCGGAGCCAGGCGCCTGCTCAGCGTTGCAGGTGCACGAACACGCCCTTCTTGTTGCTCGTCACGACGTCCTTTCGCCCGTCCCCGTCGACGTCGGTCACGACGAACTGCGTCCCGATGCCCGAGTCGCCGTGGATGAGCTGACGTTGGAACGCCACACCGCCAGGACCGTGCGTCACGCGGAACCACACGAGCACCGCGGGCTGCTGCGCGCCGGGATCGCCGCTTGGCCCGTGCGCATACCAGCGCTTGCCCGTGATCACGTCGCGGATGCCGTCGCCGTCGATGTCCGCGAGCTCGAGCGCGTGACTTTCGGAAAATGCGTCGCTGATGAGATGCTCGACGTAGCCGCCTTGCGCATTGCGCTCCCACCACCACACGCCGTACGCGTGGGGCGAGCTCGTGAACACGTCGAGATCGCCGTCGCCGTCGGCATCCTGCGTGTGCATCTGCGCGGCCGCTTGCGGTCCGAACGAGCTGCTGCTGCCGTGCCAATTCGCGGGATGGAACGGCCACGGTGACGCGCGCCGATCGAGCGGTGCTCCGTACCAGCCGTCGGGCGTGAGCACGTCCGCGCGCCCGTCGCCGTCGACGTCCGAGAGCCCGAGCCCGTGATCGAATGGATGGAAGCCGGGATCATCCACCGCGCCGATCGAGTGCGCGATCCACAGCGCGGTCGGGTCCGTGTTGCGCTCGAGCCAGACGACGCGATGCCGGCTCTCGAGGCCCATGACGAGATCGATGCGGCCGTCACCGTCGACGTCGGCGAACGTGGGGCTCTCGTTCGAAGCGGCCGGCACGATCACGTGACGCGGCCAGTGACCGCCCGCGATGCCGGGATTGTGGAACCAGCGCGCTTCGCCGCCGGGAAATCCGACGGAGAGGAAATCGGTCCAACCGTCGGCGTCGACGTCGGCAGCACCGGCGACGAAGCACTCGCTGTAGCCGGTCGCGGGATCGTAGGTGCCGGGAGCGGCAATCTCGTGCGGCGTCCAGTTGGGCGCGGCGTACCAGAGCTCGCCCGCCAGAACGTCGAGGTCGCCGTCGTGATCCACGTCGGCGACGGCGACACCTTCGCTGCGGAAGACAGTGTCGAGGACGTGGGTCTCCCACATCACCGAAGTCGATTGTGCTTCGGCGTGCTGAAGAGCAATCAACGAGATGGAGAGGGTGATCAACGCAGAGAAGTGAAGAGCATTCATGGAAGCACCGTCCTGCGCCGACCCTGGATCGACGTGCTCATCAGGACCCGGGCCGATGGAAACGGGTCGCGCGTGTGCGGCTGTCACGCCCGAGATCGAGAGCGTGAAGGTCCGCGCTCGACGGATGACCAAGGCGACGGTTGCGAGGCACTTGATCCCTTGGAGAAGACGCCAGGGCCTCGATGCTTGGGTTACGGGTACCTTGGTACCAACTGCATTCGGCCGTGAGGAACGCAGGAAGTGAGGTGTCACGCTCTTTCATGCGGACTACCGCACGCCGCAGCCACTCACCTTACGGCTTCGGCTTCTGGTTCTCTTCGTCGATGGCCTGCTTGATCCGCGCGCGCGCGGCTTTTTGATCGGGTTGATCCACCGGCGTCACGCAGCTCGACACCGCGGACAAGAGAGTCTTCGCCACCTCGAGCTGCTTGTCCGACGGCATGGTGGCCGCGACCTGGGCGGCGCGCGACTTGATCGCAGCGAACCGCGACGGATCGGCGATGGGCGGCTTCCTCCACGATGCAGCCTCCGGCGGCAACTTCGCGACTCGCTTCTGCGCCGCTTCGACGCGACTCTTCAACGTGGGGTGATCGCTCGTCGTCGCCGAGCTCGTGTCGAGCCCCATGTCGATCAACTGCTGGAAGAAGTCGGCGAAGTGCGTCGGGTCCCATCCGGCGTGCGTGTAGAAGGTGAACCCGAGATCGTCGGCCTCGGCTTCGTCGTCGCGCGTGTAACCGAGCCCGAGGAACTGACCCCCCGTGTAGGCGAGACCGGCACCGACGGTTGCGTACTCGACGCCGTGCTCCTTGCCGCCGAGCGCGTAACCGCCCGCGCCCGCGAGCAGCGCGCCGCCGAGCATGTAGTACTGCCGATCCATGCCCTTCTGCACGTGACGCGCGTACACGTGACCGTACTCGTGCGCCATCACGGCGGCGAGCTCGTCCTCGGTGCGGCACGTCTCGAGCAGCTTCAAGTACACGTACATGTGCTTCCCGCCGGTCGTGAACGCGTTGAGCGTTTCGCTGTTCACGATGTGGAACTCCATTTCGTTGGAGAACATCCAGTCGGCGTCCTCCTTGAAGTGACTCTTCGGCCCGTAGTGCTGCGCGTCGAGCTCTTTCGCGGCGGCAACGATGCGCGCTCCGATCGACTGGAGGTATTGCTTGAGGTCCGACTCGTTCATCACGGCCGGCGCGAGCTGATCGTGCTCCTGCGACGCTTGCGAAATGACCTGACGGTCCGACGCGCAAGCTCCGAGCAGAGGGAGGAGCAGGAGGAGTGAAAGACTGCGTGTGCGGATCGACGTGTTCATGGCGCGGCTCACGTTAGCATGCTCGCCCTCATGGGGGCGCCTCCTCGAAATCGACCTGCTTCCCCGCTGCGCGCACAGATCGCGCTGTTCGTCGTCTCGCTCATCTGGGGCGCGACCTTCGTGTGGATGAAGCAGGCCATGAATGCGGCCGTCGCACATCTTGGACCGGACCGCGCCGTCACGACTTCGGCGCTCTTCCTCGGCGTGCGGTTCGGCGCTGCGGCGCTGATCGTGCTCGTGATATCACGCTCGGCGCGACGAAGCTTCGAGCGTCCGCACGCGGCGCCGGCTTGGGGAGCGGGGCTGTGGCTCGGATTCCTGCTGCTAGGCGGGTTCGGACTGCAGATGCGCGGTCTGGCCGACGTGTCGCCGGCCGTCTCGGCGTTCTTGACCAGCCTGTATGTAATCTTCACCGCGTTGCTCGCCGCATTGAAGAGTCGGCGCGGCTTGCAATGGTCACTCGCACTGGGCGCATTGCTCGCGACTCTCGGGGCTGGACTCGTGCGCGGCAGACCCCAGCTTCACTTCACGTTCGCGGAATGGCTCACGGTCGCCGCCGCGTTCGCGTTCGGAGCGCACATCCTCGCGACGGACCGTCTCACGCGCGTCGTCGAACCGATGCGCGTGACGTTCACGAGCTTCGTGGTCGTCGCGTTGGGCAACCTGGCGCTCTTCGCAGTGTGCAAGCTGCGCGACGACGTGCTCACCTGGGAGCAGGTCACCGACCTCTTGCTCGCGCGCGAGTTCCTGTTGCCGCTGATCTTGATCACGTTGCTCGCGACCGTCGTCGCGTTGTCGCTCATGAACCTGTTCCAGCGCGACCTCGACCCGGTCCGCGCTGCCATCCTCTACGCGTTCGAGCCCATATTCGCGCTGTTTTTCGGCCTCGCGGCCGGCCTCGAGACCTTGTCGCCGTGGCTGTGGATCGGCGGCGGCATGATCCTCCTCGGCAACCTCGTCGCCGAGATCGGCGGTGTTCGCTCGGCGCGCAAGAGCGCTGCGAACGCGGTTGCCCCGCCGACCTAGAGCGCGTGTCGAACGAAATGAACACGCGCGCCATTCCTTCCATGAACGCACGCGCCGCGGACGAAGGAATTGCCGACGTGTAAGACGCAGTGCAACACACTGCGCGGCGCTTCCGGCGGCTGGCCCGCTCGTGCGGTCGAGGTAATTTTCGAGGACGCGATTCCGGCGGCAGTCCGGACCAAGGGCCGAGCCCGATGCGTCGCAACCTCTCCCGCTTCGCGCCGGCTTCGTGCTGCCACGTGCCGGCGTTCCCGCATCCACGACGAACATGCAATCCATCTTCTCCGCGTCCCTCTTCGCCGCGCTGACGCTGTGTCTCGCACCGAACGTCCACGCCAACGGCTGCAACAACCATCCGCCTTGTCCGCCTCCGCCGCCGACACTCCACTGCGACGCCGGCGGTCCCTACACCGTCGACTCGCAGATGGGCGTCGTCTCCGTGCAGCTCGACGGGACCGATTCCGCCGGCGCGACGAGCTGGCATTGGAGCACGAACCAACCCGGCGCCTTCTTCGACGACGCGAACGTCCCCAACCCGGTCATCGCGATCCCGGTGACGTGCGATTGCAGCTTCAACGTCTCCGTGAGCCTCACGGTGCGCCGCGACAACCAGACCAAGACGTGCTGCGCGACGATCCGCTTGCGCGATCACATCCGGCCGATCATCACGTGCCCGGAAGACGGGAAGATCATTTCCGGTCAGGACGAGTCACCGGCAGCGCTCGGCTGCGCGACGGCGACCGACAACTGCGACGCGCACGTGCAGATCAGCTACCACGACCACATCGTCCAGCCTGACTGCCCGGCCGATCGCTTCGATTACGTGATCGAGCGCAAGTGGAAGGCCGTCGACAACGACTGCAACAAAGCCACGTGCGTGCAGAACATCGACGTCGTGAAGAAGGTCGCGGCGCTCGACATCCTCCCGGGTGCGTGCCCGAACACCTACAACCGCACCTCGAGTGCGCTCCTGCCCGTGGCCATCCTGGGCGACTTCGATTTCGACGTGACCCAGATCCAGTGGAACACGGTGCGGATGTACGGCCTCGATTGCGCCGGCGGTCCGGTGTCGGCGCACTCGTTCCAGCTCGCCGACGCGGCCACTACGTTCGCCGGAACCGGCTGCGGCTGCCACGACCTCAACGGCGACGGGCGCCTCGACCTGGTCGCGAACTTCAAGCGCAACCAGCTGAACAACGGCCTTGGTCTGTGCAATTTGTCCTCCGGCACGGCTGTGCAGATCGTGGTAATCGGCCGCTTGTGCAACGGCAGCCGCTTCATTGCGCAGGATTGCCTCGTGGTGCAGTGATCCGCCGAGGCTGACATGCACACGAGCGGGGCTCCTCATCGGGGCCCTGCTTCGTCTTGCGCGGACCCACACCTCTCCATCCGGTTACGCGCGGGAAAGCATGTGAACGGCACAATCGACAACGAGAGGTGCGCGACCTCTCGGCGGCCGCGCGTGCGCGTAGACGATGCGGTCGTCATGTCGGCTGAAGCGTGCGTCGGACCCCGCGGGGATGGATCGCCTCTTGCTGGCGTGCGCGCGGGGAGGCTTGCGTGGATTCGTTCACGCGAGGCGCAGTCGGCTCATGCTGAGGATCGCGGTGATCAGGACCATCCCCCTCGTTCTCGTTTCATCGTTGCTGACAGCCTGTGCGACTCAGTCGCCCGACACCCGACATCCACCGCAGGACGCCGGAAACCTGCACCAGCCGGCTGGAACTCCCGGTCCGGAGGATCCGGCTTCGGACGCGGGGAAGACCGCGCCGGCGGCAACGGCTGCGAGCGCGACGTCGGCGATCCTGGCACCCGCGAGCATGCCCGCGGACGTAACCGACGATCCGGCGGACACAGCCGGCCCTGTGCGCTCGATCCGCACTTCTTCGAAGCCCTCCTTCGAATCGTTCTTGTTCGCCGACGAGACGTCGGATGCCCCGGCGCGTTCCGGCGTGCATTCATGGGAGACCGGGGAAGGCAAGAGCTACCTCATCCCCGCGCTGGACATCCTCGGCTTCCAATTCCTGCTCAATCAGTTCAACCGCCACTTCATCGACGAGGAGACGTACGGGACCGACCTCGACTCGATCAAGGACAACCTCGACAGCGGTTGGGTGATCGACAGTGACCCCTTCGCGACGAATCAGTTCCTGCACCCCTATCAAGGCTCGATCTACCACGGGTTCGCGCGCTCGGCCGGGCTGAATTACTGGGAAGCGCTCGGCTACGACTTCGCCGGCAGCACGGTGTGGGAGATCGCCGGCGAGACGGATCCGCCTTCGCTGAACGACGAGATCACCACCACGTTCGGCGGCAGCTTCCTGGGCGAAGCGCTCTTCCGCATGTCGAACCTGCTGCTCGAAGGCGATGCGAAGCCGGGCTTCTGGCGCCGGCTCGGCGCAGGACTGATCTCGCCCTCGTCCGGCTTCAACCGGCTCGCGTTCGGCGAACGCTTCGACTCGGTGTACGACAGTCACGAGCCGGCCACGTTCTGGAAAGCGAGCGTCGGTGGGCGGCGGAATGCGCGCCTCACCGACGTCGGGAACCTCAGCGATCTCGACCAATCGGTGGCCCTGGCGCAATTCTCGATGGATTACGGCTTGCCGGGCAAAGCTGGGTACGAGTACGAGCGGCCGTTCGACTACTTCCACTTCGACGCGACGCTCACGTCGAGCACGCACGCGATCCCCGAGGAGATCGCAGCGCGCGGAATGCTGGTCGGGACCGATTACGACTGGGGCGACGACTACCGCGGAATCTGGGGCCTCTACGGCAGCTACGACTACATCTCGCCGGAACTCTTCAGCGTATCGTCGACCGCGTTGTCGCTGGGCACGACCGCGCAGTACCGCGTCAGTGACGACCTGAATTTCCAGGGCACGATGATGGGCGGCGTGGGCTGGACGGCGGTCGGCACGATCGCGGATGCGGAGGAGGATCGCGATTACCGCTACGGCTACAGCCCGCAAGCGCTCGTCGACTTCAGCTCCATCATCGGCGATTGGCTCTTGCTCAACTTGAATGCGCGCGATTACTACGTCAACGGCGAAGGCTCGGTCGGAACGTCGGGCGGCGAGAACATCCTGCGTGCGGAAGTGGGCTTGACCGTGCGCGTGTTCGAGCACCATGCCATCGGGATCGAGTTCGTGGCCTCGCGCCGGGATGCGACGCTCAGCGACGTGCCGGATGCGCTGCAGGAAGTCGGGGCGCTCAGCCTCGTGTACACCTACTTGGGCGACACGAAGCTCGGCGCGGTGCGGTACTGAGAGGAGAGGACGCTTCGAGAACCGCCGAGGTGTAGGCTCTCGGCATGAAGACGATGCGCACGGCGTCGATCGTGATCTTGAGCCTCCTCGCGGCGATCATCCTGTTCCAGAATCGCGCGCCGGTCGAGTCGCACTTCTTGATGATCGACGTGCAGACGCCGCAATCGATTTTGCTCGTCGTGCTGCTGCTGGTGGGGTTCGGTATCGGGATGCTGGCATCGCACCTCATGCAGAGGAAAAGGCCGGAGACGAAGGAGGGCGGCAGGCTGGCGGAGCAGTTGCGCAGGCGGGAATCATGAGCGCGACGAGCCATCCGTGAGGCTGGGCCGTTCGCGGCGGCTCCACGAGCGCGATCCCGCTCACTCCCTATCCGCTGCGACCCTCCCACGCCTGCGCGCACGCGCCGCCTGCGGCGCATGCGACCCCTCGCTCATCAGGAAGATCGTCGGCCGCACATCATCCTCGGGCGTCCATTCCCAGTACCTCAAGAGGATCTTGTACACCATCAATCCGACCTCCCCCTCGCCCCACAAGAGGAATCGCGCCGCCTGCTCCATCAAGTTCCTCCCGGTCAATCCGACGAACAGGCTCACCGGATCCAACAGCTCGCTCATGTACGCGATCGTGTTCGCAACCGCATTGGCGCCCGTGACGTGCAGCACCACATCTCCATTGAATCGCGTGATGCGCAAGGTGAGCGGTGCGAGGAACTCGCTCCGATTGTCCATCAGGTGCACGTGCAGGAACGCGAGCCGCCCCTCGATCCGGTAGTTGCTGCGCAAGCTCGCCGCCTTGCGCTCGCGATTGGCGGTGCTGATGCGCTTCATCGGGACGAGGTGGACCTTGCGGCCGACGATCTCCTTCCAGAGCGCGGCCGATTCCTCGTCGGCGAGGCGAATTTCCGACACGCGCAGCTCCGTCGAGCGGCGGATGCGGCTGATCGCGCCGAGGATCAGGATGGTCAGGATGAAGCAGCCCGCGATGACCGCTCCCGCCGGACGCCCGATCACGTTGTCGACGAGCGTGTAGGCGAAGACGACGGTGATGACCCAGAAATAGAGGCTCTTCGCGAGGTCGCGCCAGCGCGCCGCGGACGTGGTGGCTTCGCGCTGCTCGCGCCACAACGCGAGCGCGACGGCGAAGGCCGCCGAGAGGATGAGGACGAGCACGCCCGTGGCGTAGGCGCTGCCTTGCGCTTCGACGCTCGCGTCGAAGATCCACGTGACGAGCACGCAGAATGCAAAGAGCACGAGCACGAGCGGCCGCCGGTACATGGTCCACAGCGGTGCCATGCCGAAGCGCGGCAAATAGCGCGGAATCAAGTTCAGCAGCCCGGCCATCGCAGACGCGCCCGCGAACCACAGGACGAGCACGGTCGTGAGGTCGTACGCGCTGCCGAACACTTCGCCGAGAAGGTCGTGCGCCAGGTAAGCGATCGCGCGCCCCGCGGCCTTGCCGCCTTCCGAATAGGCCGGCGCGGGGATGAGGAGCGTCGTGACGAAGCTCGAGAGCAGGAGCATCACGCTCATGATGGCTGCAGCGGACCAGAGGAGCTTGCGCGTCGCGCGGATGCGGCCGGTCGGAACAGGTGAGGTCGCGTCGTCCGGATCCCCTGCGACGTGCGGCATCACCGCGACGCCGGTCTCGAAGCCGCTCAAGCCCAGCGCGAGCTTGGGGAACGCGAGCGCCGCCGCGAGCAGCAGCATCGGCGTATTGCCTTGGAGGCTCGGGGCTGCTCGCCAGTTGTCGATGAGGACGGGATGCGTCGCAATCTGGTACGCCCCGCGCACGAGCACGACGACGTTGAGCAGCATGTAGGGCACCGCGATCGCGATCGCGACGCGCACCGCGTCCTTGAAACCGCGCAGGAACACAGCGGCCAGGATCGCGAGCAGCACCAGCGTGACCGTGAGCTGATGATCGCCGACGTACGGATGCAGGATCGGATTCTCGACCGCATGCAAGGCCGCGTCCGCCGCCGAGAGCGTCATCGTGATCACGAAGTCCGTGGCCGCGAAGCCGAGCAGCACGAGCACGAACACCTTGCCCGCCCAGCCGTCGAGCAGGTTCTCGAGCATCGCGATCGAGCCTTGTCCCGCGAAGGATCGCGCCGCGACCTGCGAGTAGACGGGCACCGCTCCGAGCAGCGTCACGAGCACGAGCACCGCTGTCGCGAGCGGCGACAGCGCTCCCGCCGCGAGCAACGCGATTCCGGGCTGGTATCCGAGCGTCGAGAAGTAGTCGACGCCGGTCAGCCACAGCACGCGGTACCACGCCTCGGGCTCGTGCGACGCCGCCGATCCCGGCACGCCGCCCGCGCGCATCCAGCGCGAGACCGCGTGCTTGGGCAATGCCGTGCGCGGGACGGGCAGGGCGGGCAGAGTCAGGTCCATCGGCATCGACGGAGAGTAGAGCGCGGATGAGCGGGCGTCGAACGCAGGCGTGCTGCACGCGCTTTGGAAGTTCCGGATCGTCGATCTCATCCGGCGCGCGCGAAGTTCTCGCGCCGGGGTCCTCGTTCCGTGACCCTGCAAGCGACGAGCCCTAGAGTGGGACTTGTCCGTGGAACCCAGAACCGCGCAATGACGAACACTCCGCTATCTCATCCGAGCTCGATCCGCTGGTGCGGGCTTGCGATCGTCCTCCTCGTCATCGCCGCCTGCACGATGGGCGGAGGTCCGAAGAGCAACGAAACGGCCGCGACGAAGGTCGAGTTGCCCGCACCGACCTCCGACCTGGGCACGCGCGGACACCTCGACCGCGTGATGACCAGCGCTTCGTGCTCCGAATGCCATCCCGCGATCTACGCCGAGCACAAGCAGAACACGCATGCGCGCGCGTTCCTCGACGTCGAGACGCGCCTGGCGACGCGCAACTTCCGGCGCGAGGACTGCATCCGCTGCCACACGCCGCGGCCGGAGTTCGAGACCGGCATCGGGATGACGCCGATGCAGCGCTGGACGAATCTGGAAGAGGGCAATACCTGCATGTCCTGCCACTGGAAGCAGGACTACGACTACAGCCGCTTTGAAGGCGGCAAGGAGTGCAAGACCGCGTTCGACCCGCGCGTCGGCATGGTTCAGGCGTGCGCCGCGTGTCACCGCATCGCCGGCACTCCCGACCAGTGGTCCCGCGCCGAGCACGGCAAGAAAGAGGGCAATCTGTGCATCGATTGCCACATGCCGATGGTGGAAAGGCCGGTCGCGATCGGTGAGCCGGCGCGCCTCGTGCGCAGCCACGTGTTCCCGGCTTCGCACTCGGAGACACAGCTGCGCCGTGCGTGTGGATGGGACGCACGCATCGAGGGCAACGAAGTCGTCGTGACGATCAAGAACAAGGGCGCCGGTCACAACTTCCCGACGGCGACGCGGCAGCGCGCGCTCGAGTCGCTCGTCACGGTGAAGGACAAGGAAGGCAAGGTGATCGGCAGCTCGCGACTCGTGTGCCGCTATCCGTACGCGAGCGAGCTGGAGCCCGGTCAGCTCACGATGCCGACCGGCTCGCAGATCCCCTCCGGCAAGTCGCGCGAGCACCGCGTGCCGCTGCCCGTCGAAGCAGGGTCGGTCGAGTGCAGCTTGTTCTTCAAGATCTACCGGCCGAGCGACGACTACGATCCCGAGCTCTCGCGCCAGCTCGAGCACCAAGTCATCCCCTTCGACGGCGTGACGCCTTCGACGAAGGAGATCAAGGACGCGATCGAGCCGCCCGCGCCGCCGCCGCCGCAAGCCGACATCCACGAGTTCTTCGATCCGATGGGCTTGTGCAACGTCGCTCGTCCGGCGCCGAAGCCGGGGCCGATCGACATCCCCGAAGGCAAGACGCCGGAGGAGATCGAGCGGCTCGTGTCGATGCTCGAGTTCCACATGCCGACCGCGCGCAAGCTCGCGTCGGAGAAACTGCGCACGCTCGGACCGGCCGCGTACCCGTGGTTGATCAAGGGGTTGGGCACGTGGAGCAACGAGACGTTCAACCAGTCGATGGCGATCCTGGCGTCGATCGGCGAGCCGGCGTTGCCCGCGGTGCGCCAGGCGTTGAAGAGTCCCGAGCTGTACGTGCGCTGCCACGCGCGGCTCGTCATCGCGCGCATGCAGATCCCAACGGTCGATCGCGGCGTGCTCGACGACGTCGCGGCGGGTTTGCGCATGCCGAACGCGCTCGATCGGCGCAGCGCGGCCGAAGCACTGGGCCAGATCGGCGACGACGCGTCGGTGAAGGTGCTGCGTCCGATGGTCGACGATCCGGACTGGGACGTCGTCATCGCGTCTGCGGAAGCGCTGTCGGCGCTGCGCGACCGCGACTCCGTGCCGGCGCTCGAGCGCGTCTTCGCGTCGGCGACGATGCCCGAAGTGCGGCGGCGCGTCGGCGTCGCGCTCGGCGAGCTCGGCTCCGCGGCGGGGATCCCGGCCCTGATCGACGGGCTGGAGGACCAGGACGAGCTCATGCGCGAGATCTACTTCGAGAACGTGTTCGCGCTGACCGGATTGCACTTCGCGTACGACCCGGGCCTCGACCTGGAGCAGCGGCTCGTTTCGATCTCGCACCTGCGCGCGCATTGGGCCGCGCACGGCGGCAATGACGCGCTGCGGACGCGCCGGCGCATCGATCCGCGCGTCCGCGAGCATGCGCTCGAGCTCGTCATCCAGCTCGGCGGCGGCTCGGACACGGAAGCCGGCGGCGACGACAGGGCGATCATGGCGGAGCTCGTGCACATGGCGGAGGACGCGGAGCCGGCGCTCATCGAAGCGCTCACGTATCCGAGCGGCTATGTGCAAAAGCGCGAGCTCGCGTGCGAAGCGCTGGCGCGCATCGGCGGTCAGGACACGACGCCGTTCCTCGCGATGGCACTGCGCGATCCGGCGCTGTCGGTGAGCGAGGCCGCGTGCAACGCGCTCGAGGTCGCGCAGGATCCGGAAGTGTTGCCGGCGTTGAAGCGCTACGAAGCACGGCTGCGCGCGGTCGCGGCGGAATCGGGCAAGCCGGGCAGCATGGACGTGCCGCTCGCGCAAGCGGCGCGTGTCGAGCTGAAGCTCGGCTACGAAAAGGCACGCGACACGCTCGTCGCGCTGTTGTCTTCGCCGGACGAGAACGCGCGCGAGGCCGCCATCCGCGCGCTCGAGGCGCAGTACGGCGATCGGCGCGGTTTCGATCCGCGCGCGGAGTCGCAGAAACGCGCGGACGCGATCAAGCTCTGGCTGGAGTGAGTAGCGGGGGCAAGAGCGCGACGCGTCACTTCTCCTCCACTACGATCTCGCCCTCCATCCCCGCGTGACCGCTGCCGCAGAAGACGTCGCGCTGGAACTGCGAACGTGCCGACCTTCTGCGACGCGTGATCGAATCGCGTGACGTGATCCGGATCGATGTCCGCGCGCAGACCGAGTTCGGGTGCTGCGAACCCTCGGGGTGCGGGGCTTCTCCGTCGGTCCTTTCACCAAGGCTGGTCTGCACCGGTGGGTCATTTCCGGTGCCGATCCTGGCGTGGTCACCAGCTTGGCCGGCCTGCTGAGCGCGACCGATCGAGGCGTTGGGGAGAAGAGTTCTTCGTCCCCGAGGAAAACCCGAACCTTTGGGATCGTTTCGCGCTTCCGCGTCATTCGAAGGACGATGACCGCGCCCGAATCCATGCCGACCTTCGACCAGTTGCTCGCGCACTCCCGCTGGGTGCGCAAGCTCGCGCGCGAGCTCGTGATCGACGAGCACCGCGCGGACGACGTCGTCCAGGCGACGTGGATTGCCGCCCTGACACGTCCGCCGGCGGACGGTTCGAACCTGCGCGGATGGCTGTCGCGGGTCGTGCGCAACTTCGCGCACGAGCTCGGTCGCTCGGAGGCGCGACGACATCAGCGTGAGCGCGATGCTGCTCGCCCCGAGGGCGTGCCTTCCATGGCGGAGACGGCGGAGCGCGCGCAAGTGCAGCGCGATCTCGTCGATCACCTGCTGCGACTCGACGAACCGTTCCGGTCCGTGCTGTTGCTGCGCTACTTCGAAGACTTGCCGCCGCGCAAGATCGCCGCGCGACTCGGCGTACCGGTCGCCACGGTGCGGAGCCGTCACGCGCGCGGATTGGAACGCTTGCGTCGGTCGCTGCAGAACGCGAAAGACCACGACGAAGACTGGCTCGGCGCGCTGAGCGTGCTCGCGCTGACGGACAAGTCGGGAACGGCGGCAGAGACGTGGGTCCGCATCGGGAGAGCTTTCGTGAAGAAGAAGATCGCCATCGCCGCTGTCGCACTGCTGCTCGTCTGGATGACTGTCCTGTGGATGCAACAGCACGCGAAGGACTCTCCTTCCGCCGCGGCACGGACCTCGACGGTGCCGTCGGACTGGGTCGACCGCGGGTTGCCGACGAATCATGAGCTCGAACAAGCCCGCGTCCGCGAGGAGCAAGATCGTGCGCCCGTATATAGTACACCACTTGGTGTACATTCATTGCGTGGTCGTGTTCTCGATGCCGCCACGGATGATCCGGTCACCGGTGCGGACGTTGCGCTCTACGCACCGAAGAAGAAGCGTTTGCATGATCTCTCGCCGGACACTCTCGCGCTCATGCAGGTGCAATCCGACGGCGCGTTGTCTCCGCGCGCGCACCCATTCCTGGCATCGGACGCTGACGATCTTCAGCTCGCGGGCGTAGAAGAGGTGGAGATGCTCGACGTGCCCGAAGCCGGCGATGTCCCCATCGCGCGGGCCACGAGCGACACCAACGGAGCCTTCACCCTTTCGAGCAAGCGAGAAGCCGGCTTCCTCATCGTGCGCGCCGACGGTTTCGGAGAACGTAGGCAAGCGTGGCCTCGTGGGACACCCGAAACAGAGCCCGACGTGCGCGATGTGTACGTCGCGCGCTCTCATCCGCTCCGCGGGCGCGTCCTCGACACGAACGGTGCGCCCCTCCCCCGCCGCATGCGCTTCGTCACGTACGAGCACGTGAAGACGGTCATCGTCAGCGAGCGCGACATGACGAATCCGCCCCTGCACGACGACACGCGGCTGCTCGAGACGAAGGACGACGGCACCTTCGAGTGGGACTTCGCGTCCCAGATGGTCGGCGTCTCGAGTGCCGAGCCCGACCTCGTCGTGCTCGAGTGCGGCACTCTCGCACCGAATGGACGCGGATGCGTGTCGGAAGGCTGGCTCACGCCAGGCAAGGAGCCGGGCGACGTCGCGATCGTCGTGCGTGAGGTGACGGTGCTCGCTGTCTCCGACGCGACGACCGGAACGCCGATCGAGCGTTTCCACCTGCAGACGCATCAGGTCGGCAGTCCGTCGATTCCGCGGGAATGGAACGGCTGGTTCCAGGCCCCGAAGGGTGAAAAGCAACTCGCGATGGCCGACTTCGGCGATCCGCGTTTCATGGCGGAGCACGGCAACGTCAGGGAAGAGTGCACGGTGTGGGCTCCCGGTCACTTGGCGAAGACGATCGCCGTCGACGATCCGTGGAAGGCGCAACGTGTCGAGGTGAAGCTCGAGCCCGGCAGCGACGTGCAGATATCCGGTCGAGTGTCGCGCGCAGGAGCTGCGGTGGTCGGTGCGCCCGTCGTGCTGTTCTCGATCTACGACGTGACCCACTGGTATGTCTACCCGCGTACGCGTGAAGGACATTGGACTCCCTTCGCCGCGGCGCGGTCCGACTCCGAAGGCCGTTTCACTCTCGACGTGCTGCCCGGAAGCTACCTCGCGAGAGTCGGTCCGCTGGATGAATCCGTGCTCGTGCCGTGCACGGCGCCAGGTGATTCACCAGCAATCGATCTCGCGGAGCACGCCGAGTTGCTCGTCCGCGTGCTCGCGCTCGACGGCAACACAGTCGAGCACTGCAAGCTCCAGCTGACGCGACCCGACGCCGGGCGATGGGAGAGCGAGACCGACGCGCGTGGAGAAGCGCGCTGTACCGACGTCTCACCCGGCATCGACATCCTGCGCGCATCGCGCGTCCGACGGCCCACCAGCGAGGAGAACGCCGACGTCACGCGCGAGGTGGAAGTCCACGCCGGCGTGGACAACGTGATCGAAATCACGCTGCCCGAGGATCGGCCGAAGTACGCCAAGCTGGTCGTCGATGGAGCAGGTGGGCTCTCGGACTGGCGCGCCAAGAAGGCCGGATGGCCCGACTTCATGCAAGTCGACGTCGAGCCGAACGGCCGGATCCCGATCGATTTGCGCAGCACGAGCAGCCTGACGTTGTCGAGTGCGAATGGTCAGCGACGCATCGCGTGGTTGCCTGACGACGCACCGGATGGATTCGCGATCCACGTGCGCATGGACGGACCTGGATATGACGGCGTCCTCACCACGCAAAGCGATGCTCGCATCGCCTACGTCTGGGTCGTGGCCGAAGAGTCGGGCAAGAGCCGGGAGGGAGAGGTGCACAGTGTCTCGATCACCGATGCCCAAGGTCGGTTCCATCTGACTGGCTTGCGCGACACTGGATACCGGTTGCGATTCCTCGCGGACGAGCAGAGAGCCAACAGCGACTTCATGAGCATGACCGTCGTGCCGAAGTCGAAACCTGCGACGACGCCTGTCCAACTCTCCATCGACTTGCCCGTGCGACGAGGCGACGGCTTCGCGGGCGTCGACCTCGTGACGGTGAGTGGTCATGTCACAGCGGAACAGGGGCAGCCGAGTCGACAGCAGATCACAATCGATTGCGTGCTCGAGCGGAAGGATCACGATCTCACCGTCTCGCAGAGCTCCAAGCCGGACACGGCGGGGGCGTATTCGCTCACCCTTCCTCGGGCCTCGAAATACCGTGCTCACTTCTGGTCGGCGACCGCCAAGAAGCAGAGCGAGCCGATCGAGTGGACTGCCACCGGCGGCGACCGCGAGATCCATGACTTCTTCGTTCCGTGATGTCGGCGACGTGGGTCGCAACTCCGCGTGCGGGCGGGCATCGAGGACGGTACGTTGCGCGCGTACGACATGGCGAGCGGGGCCGAGCTCGCGCACTACGACGCGCACCCCGAGAGCCTGTGGTGTGCCGACTTCGCGTCCGATTTCGCGCGCGTGGCGCCCTCCTGCTCCGGCGGCAAGGTCCAGATCGTCGACGTCGCAACGCTCGCGCTCCTGCGCGAGATCGAAGGTCACCGGGGCGCGACGCTCGGCATCGTGTTCGCGTCCGAGGGTCGCTTGTGGACCGGCGGCGAAGACGGACACGTGTGCATCTGGAATCGCGAGACCGGCGCGAAGCTGTCCAACGTCAGCGACTTTCCCCGCGCCGTGACGTCGATCGAGATGGCCCCGGACGGAAAGCGGATCGGCGTCGCGTGCGCGACGGCGAGGCCGACCCAAGAGACCGTCTTGCCGGGTGCCAGAACTCCGAGCAGGTGCACGCGACGCATCGCGGGCCGTCGTGAGCGGTTGGAGGATCAAGGACGCGCAACCGATCTTGAATTTCGAAGCCCCGAGCGCGGTCGCGTCGATGCTCTTGCTCGCCGGCGGGACACGGCTCGCAGTCGCGACATGGGTGGGTCCGGTGGAAGTGTGGGACCTCGAGACGAAAACCAGGTCGGAGCTGACCGGTCACGCGCAACGCGTGCGCTGCTTCGCGCAATCACCCGACAAGAGCTTGCTCGTGACGGGCGGCGAGGACGGCGAAGTGCGCCTGTGGGAGGTCGCGACCGGCGCGCCGCTCGCCACCTTCGCCGCCGACGCCGGCCCGGTCCACGACATTGGTTTCTCGTTCGACGGTGACCCAGGTCGCGTGCTCTACAGCCTGCACGACGACGGTGTCGTGCGTGCGTGGGACCTGCGCCGCTTCGACGCGCACGTGACGGGAAACGAAGACTACCAGCGGCGCGCGATGCCCAAGCCGACGGGACGTTGATCGATCCACGGCGATCGGCGCTGATGGCGTTCGCTCAACGCACGCCGAGCCCATTTTCCGCGGCAAGACGAGCGCGCTGACTCGACTCGTTCCCGGCGATGTGCCGGTCGTAGTACGAGAGATCCCAGTCGCGCACGGTGCCGTCGAAGTAGATCGAGCGGATCTTCTGGCCGTCGGCCGTGATCAGGAACGAGAGCACGTTCCCGGCGTGCGCGTCGAGCGCGACGAGGCTCACCGGGGCATCGCGACTCCACAAGCGCAACACGCCGTCGCCGCCCGTCGTCACGAACAAGCTGCCGTCGCGCCGCGGGATGACGGCCGACACCTGCTGCACGTGGCCTTCCAGCGTGCGAATCAGCTGGCCGTCCTCGGCTCCGTACACGAGCACGTGCCCGTCCCACGTGCCGACCCACAGCTGCTCGCCGCGCGGATCGAACGTGATCGAGTACACGGCCCGCGGCGTGTCGATCTTGCGATCGAGGCGCGGCGGATCGAGCTGCCAGATCTCGACGAGCTTGCCGCGATGCGTCGTCGCGAGCCGCTTGCCGTCCGGACTGAACGCGGGACGCTCCATCACCGACTCGGTCTCGTGCAGCTCCGAGATCTTGGCGCCCGTGTCAGCCTCGTAGAGGCGCACGACTCCGGCGGCGGTCGTCACGGCGACGCGCTTGCCGTCGGGTGAGAAGCGCAACGTGCCGATCTGCGTCTCCGTTTCGATCGAGCACAAGTGGTGCTCGCCGCTGCCGTCCCAGATCGAGATCTTCGTCGGTCCCGACAGGAGCGCGAGATGGTTGCCGCCCGGCTGCTCGTAGAGAACCTGCGTGATCTGCCGAAAGCCCGTCTCGACCGTGCGAACCACAGTGCCCGTGTCGAGATCGACGACCTCCACCTTGCCCTCGCCCTCGTCGCGCGCGGCGTGACGACCGTCGGGATGGATCGCGAAGTAGCCTTGCCGCTCGAACTTGTTCGGCAAGGTCCGCACGGCGCTGTCTGACTCGATCTCCCACACGCGGATCGCGCCGGCGAGCGAGCCGGAGACGATCTGCTGGTCGCCGGGAGCGAACGTCGCCGCGAACGCGTGCTGGCGGAACTGCGCGCGCGATTCGAGCGCCTCGTTCGCATCGAGATCCCACATCTCCACGCCCAGCTGACCCGTCACGAGCAGGCGCTTGCCGTCGCGCGAGAACTCGACCGAGCGCACGTTCCCGCCCGTGCCGGTGAGACGCGCGAGCTCGCGGCCGCTCTCGACGTCGTGCACGAGCACGAGCCCGCCGGCGTCTCCGGAAGCGACGCGCGCATCCTGAGCGTCGAACGCAATGCCCTCGATCGGCGCCGGATGACCGGTGAGTTGACGCAACTCGGCGCCCGTGTCGACGTCGAAGAGCCTCACCGTCTTGTCGTTCCCGCCGGCGGCGATCAGGTGTCCGGTCGAATCGAACGCGGCCGAGCGCATCTGGTTGCGCTTGTCGCCGATGTGCGCGGTCGGTTCGCCCGATTGCAGATCGAGCACCGCCAAACCGTCGATCTCGCTCACGATCGCGGCGATCGGCCGGTTCCGCGCGGTGCACATCGAGAAGACCATCTTCATCAGGTTGTTCTGCTGCCAGACCTGCGCGCCCGTGCGCGCGTCCCAGCACGTGACCGAGCCCTGCTGCGTCGCGCAGCACATGCGTGCGCCGTCGGGCAGGAACCCGACGCCGAGGATGAAACCGTCGACGGGATGCGTTGCGACGTTCTTGCCGCTCTTCCAATCCCACACGCGCGCGGTCGAATCGTGCGAGCCCGTCACGAGCAACGAGCCGTCGGGCGACATCGCCATCGACATCACGGCGTCGGTGTGGCCCGGGAACGAGCGTTCGCACGGCAGCTTCGAGTAGAGGTCCCACAAGGCCCAGTGCGAGTGCGCATCCGGACGCTTCAAGTGCTCGTTCCAGATCATCCGCTCCGCTTCACCCAGGTTGTCCGTGTACGCGAGCAGGCGGCCGCGCTCGATGTTGCTCGCGCGCAGGGCGTCGGCGAGCTCGCGCGCGTCGTGATCGGCGCGGCGTTGATCGATGCCGGACTTCAGGGCGAACGCAGCGAGCGAGACGACGGCCAGTGCGAGCGACGCGGCGATCCAGCGGTGGCGCCGGACGTACTTGCGCAGGACGTAGAAGCTCGACTCCTGCCGGGCGGTGACCGGCTCGTGCGCGAGGAAGCGGCGCAGGTCGTTGCCGAGCTCGAGCGCGGACTGGTAGCGCCGATCGCGCTCCTTCGCGAGCGCCATCGACGTGATCGCATCGAGATCTCCGGCGAAACGCCGGTCGATCTGCGCGAGACGCGGCGGAGCTTCGTCGCGAATCGCCAGCGCCATCTGCGGCACCGACTTGTCCCCCATTTCGATCGGCAGGCGGCCGGCGAGCAGCTCGTACAGGATCACACCGAGCGCCCACACGTCGGTGCGCGCGTCGATCTCGTCCGGATCGCCGGCGACCTGCTCGGGGCTCATGTACGGCAGCGTGCCGACGAGCTGGCCGGCGCGCGTCGGCTGCGCATCTTGCGCCGTGTCGGCGTCGGCGAGGCGCGCGACGCCGAAGTCGAGGATCTTCGCGTGACCGGCTTTGTCGACGAGGATGTTCGCCGGCTTCAGGTCGCGGTGGATCACGCGGCGCTGGTGCGCGTGCTGCACGGCGTCGCAGATCGTCGCGACGAGCGCGATCTTCTCGCGCACGCTCTTGTCTCGCGCCCATTCGGAGAGCGGCACGCCGTCGACGAACTCCATCGCGATGAAGGCCCGGTCGCCGCTCGAAGCATTGCTCGCGCCGGCTTCGTAGATCTGCGCGATGCCGGGGTGATGGAGCCGGCCGAGGATGTGCGCTTCCTGCTCGAAGCGGCGCAGCACGGCGCGCGAATCGAACCCCGCGCGCACGGCTTTCAACGCGACGGTGCGCCGCGGCAGCGATTGCTCGGCTTCGTAGACGATGCCCATGCCGCCTTCGCCGATCTGCCGGACGATGCGGTACTGCCCGCGCAGAACCGGGATCGGCGGCGCGTCCTCGCGCAGACCCGACACGGCGCCGTCGATCGGCAGGCGCACCATGTGCTCGATGCCGCCGCCGGCCGAGATCGGGTGGCTCGTCGTGCCGTCGATCGCGAGCATCGCCTCGACTTCACGGCGCACGGCGGTGTCGGTTGGACAGAGCTCGACGAGCTTCGCGCGGCGTGTCTCGGGATCGAGCGCGACGACCGCGTCGAAGAGCCGCATCACGCGCTGGAAGTGCTCGGTGCGCGCGAGCGTCGGATCAGGACTGGAGTCGGGGGGCATGCGAGCCCCTCCACGATTCCAAGGATTCGCCGAGGGCGCCAGCCGCACTTTGCGTTTCTCGTCTCGGACAGGGTCCATCGTCATGGGAGTCACGCGCCATCCGTTGTTCGACGACGGGCATTTGTCGGGCGTGCCCGCCGATCGCGCGGCGATCCGGCGCGTGCGCGCGAGCCTGGCGTGGTTGCTGGCGCAGAAGACGGATGTGATCGGGCTCTTCTATGCGGTGTTGTTCGTGCGGCATCCGGAGCTGCGCGGGATGTTCCCGGGCGACTTGGGCGACGTGAAGTGCCGGATGCGCGCGGCGTTGGCGCTGTGCGTAGCGCGGTTGCATGCGCCGGAGACGTTGGCGGAGGAGCTTGGGAGGCTGGGCAGGTTGCACGTCGCGCGCGGTGTGAGACCGGAGCACTATCCGGTCGCGTGCGATTGCTTGATCGAGGCGATGCACCGCACGTCGGGTTCGGAGTGGAGCGCGGAGCTCGAGCACGATTGGCGCGAGACGTTGCGCGTGATCTGTGACGCGATGCTGCGCGCTTGCAACGGCGAGGACTCGACGCGCTGAGTCGGCAGCGGATGGTGCCTGGCTCCGGCGTGCGGTATTCGGCATGCCGGTGCCCGGCACCGTTGCTTCCACCGACGTCCGAAGCTCGGCAAGGAGCGGAGGAGGTACGGTGCCAGGCACCGGCATGCGGAATACCGCACGCCGGAGCCAGGCACCCTCAGTTCTTCAACTTCATCTGCAACCACGCTCGCGCCGCGCGCCAGTCGCTCTCGACCGTCGTCAGCGACACCTTCAAGACGCGCGCGGTCTCTTCCGCCGTCAGACCGCCGAAGAAACGCAACTCGACGACGCGATGCTTGCGCGGATCGTGCTCTTCGAGCTCCGTCAGCGCATCGTCGAGCGCAACCAGGTCCAAGTCCTTCGCCTCGGCCGACAACGCCCCTTCGTCGAGCGTCACCCGCGCGCGATCCCCACCGCGTTTCTCCGCCGCCCGTGCGCGCGCGTGATCGGTCAGGATCTGCCGCATCGCCGTCGCGGCCACCGCGAAGAAGTGCGTACGGTCTGCCCACTCTTTTCCGTCGCTCTCCACGAGCTTCACGAACGCCTCGTGCACGAGCGCCGTGGGCTGCAGCGTGTGACCGATCCTCTGGTTCTTCGCATACGAGCCGGCCAGCGCCCGCAGCTCCGCGTAGACGATCTCCATCAACTTCGCCGACGCACCTTCGTCCCCACGACCCGCATCGGCGAGCAACAGCGTGATGTCCGAGCGCGCAGCCACCCCTGGATCCTAACCACGGGATTCCAGGAATCCGCTGGGGGACTCTGCAGCGGCTTCCCTCTCTGCGCGCGACGTCCTCGAGACCTCACTTGCTACTGCGGGTCATGCGCTCGAACGTCCGACTCGTCCGCGGTCGGCGGTCGCGCGCGCGTCCTTCGCGCACTCGATCGCTTCGGGCACCAGCTCGAGCCGCTCGCGCTCGATCGGGCGCCCGCACGTCACGCATCGCCCGTACGTGCCGGCAGCGATCCGCTCGAGCGCGCGCTCGATCAGCACCTGCCGCTCCTCGGCACCCTCCTGTGCGGTGAGCTCCGGGTCGAGCGTGGCCTCCTCGGCCGCCTCGTCTCCCCTGTCGCCGCGCTGATCGGCGAAGGTCGACAGGGTCTCGATCTCGTCCTCCGTGTCGGCGCGCAGCGTGTCGAGCAGGCTGCGCAGTCGACGTTCGTAGACTTGGATTTCCTTCGGGCTCAGCGGCTGTTCCATGGTGGCCTTCGCATGCGGTCGTGTGGAAAAAGGGCAGTCGGCGGGCAAGGAGCCGCGCCGAGATAGCCGAGGAGGCAAATGACGCACCGGCCGCCGCGATGCGGCGATGATCCGAAAGTCGGTCGATCGGCCGACCGGATTCCGCCCGCCTATCCGCGCCGGCGTCGAAGCGTTCCGCGCCGGCATCGAAGCGCTTCGAACAACCCGCAGCCCGAGAGCGTTCGTACCTGCGCGCGGGAGCCGCCGCCCGCGACCGTTTTCGCGGTTTTTCTCCGGAATCCGCTGAGGGCTCCTCCACCGCTTCCCGTCTCCGCGTCCGAGGGGCGCGACAGTCCGCGCCCGACCACCCAGGACCTCGAATTCGGAGACATCGATCATGAAGAAGCAGCAACAGTTCCTCGGGGCCGGCGCATTCACCGCGCTCGGTCTGACCCTTCTCGGCGCGCAAGCTCTCGCTCAGAAGACGGCACCCTTCTCCACGCCGGACATGCCCGACGTCAAGACCGCGGCGCCGGTCGTCGTCAAGACGCCGGCTGCGCCGCTCCCCGTCGGGGCGTTGGACGACAGCGCGAGGTTGGTGCGCACGGCGCAGCCGCTGACGCACGTCAACCCGCTCGCCGGCCGCATCGCGTACGAAGACGATGCGCAGGGCGCGCGCGCGGCGACGACGCGTTGGAAGGCGCAGTTCACGCGCGAAGCGACGACGTTCGTGCCGTTCTTCGGCTCGAAGGCCGAGCGCAACGTGCCGCTGCGTTTCACGACGCAGTCGGTCAGCGTCGCGGGTTCCCCCGTCGCCAACGTCGCCGGTGACGTGCTCCGCGCGAACGACCGCGTCGCGATCGCGCGCGGCGGCATCGAGGAAGCCTGGCAGCTCTCCACCGAGAACGCCCAGCAGACTTTCACGATCGCCGCACCGCTAGGCGCCGGCGACGTGACCGTGCGCGTCGGATTCGAAGGCCAGTACTCCGCGACGCAGGACGCGGACGGCGTGCTCTTCAGCAACGCGGCGGGCAGCGTGCGCTACGGCACCGCGACGGCGATCGACGCGGCCGGTCACCGGACGGCCGTGCGCGAGAACCTCTCCGAAGGCGCGATCGACCTCGTCGTCCCCGCGTCCTTCCTCGCCGAGGCGGCGTATCCCGTCGTGATCGACCCGGTCGTCTCGACGTACTCGATCGACACTTCGTCGGCCGAGACGAACCAGGTCGACGTCGCCTACGACGGCGCGCACAACCTGTTCGGATACGTGTACGAGTACGACTACAGCGCGACCGACCACGACATCTACCTCGTTTACGGCGGCGACTCGGCCGTGTTCTCGTTCACGACGACGACGATCGACAGCTCGACCGACAACTGGTCGAGCCCGAGCATCGCCAGCAACCGCATCGCGGGGAACTTCCTCGTCGTCGCGGAAGTCGGCTCGGCCGGCTCGCGCGAGATCCACGGCCGCCGCGTCACGGGCGGCTCGACCACGGCCGAGCCGGAGTTCACCATCGAGGACACGACGGGCGGCGACAAGCTGCACGCAGTCGTCGGCGGCGACCCGAGCACGAACGGTCCGACGTACTACTGCGTCGCTTGGGAGCGCGTCTGGTCGAGCAACGACCACGACATCCAGGCGCGCATCGTCGACGCTTCGGCCGGCGGCATGGTGACGCACGGCCTGATCAACGTCGAAGGCTCGAGCAATACGCTCGACCAGTTCCCCGCGATCTCGAAGTCGAACGGCAAGTTCCCCTTCGTCACGCAGGACTGGACCATCGTGTGGGAACGCGCGTACGCCGCGAACGACGGCGACGTCTACGGTCGCCAGATCTTCTGGGACGGCACGCTCACGCAGCCGACGTTCATCGTCGACAACTCCTCGAACGACGACCGCAAGCCGGTCGTGTCCTCGATCGCCGACGGCGACCAGTACGAGCGCCCGTACGTCGTCGCCTGGACGCGCCAGATGAGCACGACCGACCGCGACATCATCGCCGCCGCGTGCCGTTACGACCACGTCGACGACCTGATGGACGTCTCGGCGGGCATCGGCAGCCAGACCAACGACGACGCGACGCCGAGCATCGACTGCGACGGTCACGTCTTCGGCCTGGCGTGGTCGAAGCTCTACAACGTCGGCGACTACGACGTGTGGATGAGCTGGCTCACGGTCTCCGGCGGATTCATCGGCCGCATCGGGAACACCGAGAGCCTTGCGCTGAGCTCGACCATCGAGAGCAGCCCGGCCGTCACCTCGAAGCACAGCGGCGGCGCGACTTCGAACCGCTACGCCGTGGGCTTCCAGCGCTTCAACGGCTCGGACTACGACGTCGCCGCGACGATCGTCGACGCACCGACGAGCGTGCCGGCCGTCTCCTACTGCGCCGGCACTGCGGCCACGTGCCCGTGCGGCAATGGCGGCAACGGCACCAACGGCTGCGCGAGCTCGGTCAACCCGAACGGTGCGCTGCTCGTGTCGGGCGGCGAGGCGATCGTGTCGGCGGACGATTTCTCGCTCGTCGCGAGCGGGATGCCGGCGAGCGCGCCGTGCCTCTTCTTCCAGGGCACGAACCCGATCCTGTATCCCACCGGCACGACGTTCGGCGACGGGCTGCGTTGCGTCGGCGGGACCGTGTCGCGTCTCGGCACGAAGACGGCGAGCGGCGGAGCGACCTCCTTCCCCGGCGCGGGCGACCCGAAGATCTCGGTGAAGGGCCAGCTCTTGCCGATGGGCGGAGCGCGCTACTACCAGGTCTGGTATCGCAACCCGGGCGCGTTCTGCACGGCGTCGACGTTCAACTTGACGAACGCGCTGAAGGCGACGTGGCTGCCTTGATCCGCGCTTCGACTCGCGGATGAACGACGCGCGGCGTCGGCGAGTTTCGCCGGCGCCGCGCGTATACGGAGTCAGGCACCCATCTTCAGGCAACGCAAGGGCTGCGCGGAGCGCATCGACCCGGCGTTGCCTGAAGATGAGTGCCTGACTCCGTAAGTGCGCGGTGGAGAGCCCACGCACCCCGCCTCTCTCCCTCCCGACGAGCGACGTTCACTGCCCCGTCGCGGTCGGCTCTCCATAGATGAGGTCGTCCATCACGGCGAGGTCGTGCGTGCCGCCGCGGTTGACGTCGAGAACACCGGGCGCGAGCGGAGTGTCACCCGTCACGATGCGCGCACTGGCGATGATCGCACTGCGGAACACGACGCCGACGAACGAAGCGCCGCGGCGGTCGACGCGGACGGGAGCCGCGAACACACCGAGCGAAGCGCCGCGTGCATCGAAGACCTCGATGCTCGAGCTTTTGGCTTCGTCGACGTCGACGAAGACCACTCCGAAGCCACGCACGGCGGCCGGAACCTTGGTGCCGGCGACGAAGAACGCGACCTGCGCATCGTTGCGGCCGACGGGCGAGAACGTCTTCCCGCCGCTGAACGGGTGGAATTCGTCCGCGTACGCCGGATCGATGTCGATGAAGCTCTGGTTGCTGACCTGGAGGCCGCCGCTCGCGACCTGGTACTCGAGACCGCGCGGCGAGTTCGAGTTGAAGAAGTTGGCCGGGAACGTGGGCACGTTGGTGAACTGCGCGGGCACGCCGTCCCAGTTCACTTCGCGGTGTCCGGTGAGCTGATGACCGGGAGCGCCGTTGTTGTTGGGATTCCCGATTGCGCAGACGCGCCGCGATCTCCTGCACTTCGACGCGCAGCAATTCGTCGAGCGCGTCGACGTCGCCGCCTTCTTGCCAGCGTTTCAATAACTCCGACGAGCGGTCGGGCGAGAGCTCCGGATCGGTCACGCGATCATCGTAACAGCCGCGGCCGTCCCTTCGCGCGCCGGCCCATGTCGTCGCAAACCTCCATCGCGTGCCGATCGGCCCAACTCGTTCTCCTGCGAACAAGTGCGTACGAGCGAAAGCTGGAACGCGGAGCCGCGGCCCGCACAATGTCGTTCGCCGCTTTCGTCCTTCAGAGACCAGCATGCACGACGCGATCGACGTCCACCGCCTCCAGTTCGCGTTCACCCTCGTCTTCCACTACATCTTCCCGCAGCTGACGATGGGCCTCGCGCTCGTCATCGTCCTGCTGAAGGCGTTCGCGCTCCGCACGAACGACGCGCGCTACGACGACGCGGCGCGCTTCTGGATCCGGATCTTCGGCATCAACTTCGCGGTCGGCGTCGTGACGGGCATCCCGATGGAGTTCCAGTTCGGGACCAACTGGGCGCGCTTCACGTCCTACGCGGGCGGAGTGATCGGTCAGACGCTGGCGATGGAAGGCATGTTCGCATTCTTCCTCGAGTCGTCGTTCCTCGTGCTGCTCGTGTTCGGCGAGCGCAGGCTCTCGCGCAAAGGGCACTTCGCGGCGGCGATCGCGCTGTGGGCCGGCAGCTGGCTGTCGGGCTACTTCATCACGGCCACGAACGCGTTCATGCAGCATCCACAGGGTTTCGTCGTCGACGCGCAAGGGCGGCTGCAGCTCGCGGACTTCTGGGCCTTCGTCCTCAACCCGTGGGCCCTCGTGCAATACGCGCACACGATGATCGGCGCAGTCGTGACGGGAGCGTTCGTCGTCGCTGCTCTGGGCGCGTACTGGACGTTGCGCGGCGTCCACGCCGACACGGCGCGCATCAACCTGAAGCTCGGCACGGTCATCGGATGCATCGCGAGCGTGCTGGTCGCATTCCCCACGGGGGACATGCAGGGCAAGCTCGTCGCACGCCACCAACCCATCGCCCTGGCCGCGATGGAAGGCCGCTTCGAGAGCGGAACGCACGCGCCGATCACGTTCATCGGGCAGCCCAACGTGGCGGAGCGCAAGCTCGACAACCCGATCGAGGTGCCGTCGATCTTGTCGTTCGTCGCGTACGGCAGCTTCTCCAGCGACGTCAAGGGGCTGAACGAGTTCCCCGAGGACCAGTGGCCGACGAACGTCGAGCTCCTCTACTACGCGTTCCACATCATGGCCGGGCTGGGCACGATCTTCATCGTGATCATGCTCGGCGCGGTGTTCCTGCTCTGGCGGGGAGCGCTCGCGCGCTCGCGCTGGATGCTGTGGATCCTGATGCTCGCTTTCCCGTTCCCCTTCATCGCCAACACGGTCGGATGGGTGACCGCGGAGCTCGGACGTCAGCCGTGGATCGTCTACGGCATGATGCACACGACCGACGGTAGCTCGGCCAACGTGCACGGCGGCTCGGCGACGTTCACGTTGATCGGGTTCGCAGGGCTCTACTTCCTGCTCGGCGTCCTCTACTTGTTCCTCGTCGGCCGCGAAGTCGCGCACGGACCCTCGTCGGCGCCGGTCGCGCACTGAGAGCCCCACCATGCAAGCACTCTGGTTCTGGCTCGTGTCGGTGATGCTCGCGATCTACGTCGTGCTCGACGGATTCGACTTCGGCGCGGGCGTCTTGCACCTCTTCGTCGCGCGCACCGACACCGAGCGGCGCGAGGTGATGGGCGCGATCGGGCCCTTCTGGGGCGCGAACGAAGTGTGGCTCCTGGCCGCGGGCGGATCGATGGTGCTCGCGTTCCCGCGCGTGCTCGCTTCGGGCTTCTCGGGCTTCTACATGGCGATGTTCCTCGTACTGTGGACGCTGATCCTGCGCGGGATCTCGATGGAGTTCCGCTCGCACGTCGCCGATCCGATGTGGCGCGGCTTCTTCGACGCGGTGTTCGGCTTCGCGAGCCTCCTCCTCCCGATCCTGCTCGGCGCGGCGCTCGGCAACGTGTTGCGCGGCGTGCCGCTCGACGAGCACGGCACGTTCGACCTGCCGCTCTTCACCGACTTCACGGCGCACAGCCCGGTCGGGATCCTCGACTGGTTCACCGTGCTCGCCGGCGTGTTCGCGCTGGTCGTGATCACCGCGCATGGAGCGCTCTTCCTGGCGTGGAAGACGCAAGGCATCGTGCACGAGCGGTGCGTGCGCTGGGTCCCGCGACTGTGGCTGGCTGCGACGATCCTCTGGATCCTGGCGACGTGGGCGACCGACGTCGTCAATCCGGCGTTGTTCAGCGCGCTCGCGGAGCGACCGCTGGCTTGGACGTTCGGCGCCGTCTCGATCGGCGGCGTCGCCACCGTGTGGTCAGGCGTGCGGCGCGCCCGTTACGGGCTGGCGTTCGTCGGCTCGTGCGCATTCCTCGCCGGATTCCTCGCGACCACGGCCGCATGCGTGTTCCCCGTGATGCTGCGCTCGATCGACGTGCCGGCGCGATCGTTGACGGCCGTCAACGCGGCGTCGAGCGACATGAGCTTGAGCGCGGGAGTGGGCTGGTGGCTCTGCGGCTTCCCGATCGCAGTCGCCTACTTCGTATTCCTGTTTCGCCATCACCGCGGGAAGGTCGCCGCCGCGCACGACGGCGAAGGTTATTGACCGCGCCGCGCGGTCGACTCCCAGCGTCTCACTGCGACGCTTCGTGACGCGACTGGTCCGGAACGGCTCGCGCCGTTGGAAGGTGGTGCACGAACCATCCGCGCGCGAGACGCGCCGCCTCCTGCAACGCTCCTGGCTCCTGGAACAGGTGCGTAGCTCCGTGCACGACGACCAGATCCTTCTTGCAGCTCATGCGTCCCGCCGCGATGCGATTGAGCTCGAGCACTTCCTCGTCCGCGCTGCCGACGATCAGCAGCGTCGGACTCTGCACGTGCTCGAGCGCGTCCTGAGCCAGGTCCGGTCTGCCTCCGCGCGAGACGACGGCGCGCACCCGATCCGGCCGTTGCGCCGCGGCGATGAGCGCCGCGGCGGCACCCGTGCTGGCGCCGAACAAGCCGATCGGAAGGTCGCGCGTCGAGGGCTCGCTTCCCAGCCAGTCGATCGCTGCGCTCAAGCGCCCGGCGAGCAACGCGACGTCGAAGCGCAACATCGCGCCCACCTCCTCGCGCTGCTCTTCCGGGCGCGTCAGCAGGTCGAGCAGCAGCGTGGCCAAGCCCGCTGCCTCGAGCGAACGTGCAACCTCCCGGTTGCGCGAGCTCTTGCGGCTGCTCCCGCTCCCATGGGCGAAGAGCACGACGCCGATCGCACGGCGCGGCACGACGAGGTCGCCGGTCAATCGCGCTCCGGGGATCTCGACCTGCACTTCGGCGCCCATCGTGTTGCCGTTCACGGCTCAGCCTTCCTGCGCCGCGGCACGAGCCGTCGCGCTCCGTGCGCGCTCGCGATCGCCGGCTGCCTTCACGACCGCGTCCCTTCGCCCGCACTCCTGCCCGCGTGGTTGCTTTCGTTGCCGAACCGGTTCAACCAGGTCGTGACCTCTTCGTCGGTCGTAGGGGTGAAATCGCGATACCATACGCCGACCGCGTAGAACGGTTCCGGCGTGCTGACGCAGACACACTCGTCGGCATGACGCCGCAGCTCGTCGCACGCTTCGTTCGACGCCACCGGCGTCGCGGCCACGATGCGCGCCGGATCGAGCTTGCGCAGCGCGCTCACCGCGGCGCGCATCGTGGCTCCGGTCGCGAGACCGTCGTCGACGACGATCACCGTCTTGCCGCGCACCGGCGGCATCTCGCGGCCGCGCCGGTACACGCGCTCGCGCCGATCGAGCTCCGCGGTTTCACGCTCGAGCACGTGCCCGACTTGCGTGCGCGTGACGCCGAGACTCCGCACGATGTTCTCGTCGATGTCGACGATGCCCCCGCTCGCGATCGCGCCCATCGCGAACTCCTCGTGGCCGGGGACGCCGAGCTTGCGCACGAGAAGGACGTCGAGCGGTGCGTGCAGCGCCGCCGCCACCTGCGCTGCGACGGGGACGCCGCCGCGCGGCAGGCCGAAGACGAGCACGTCGTCGCGATCGGCGTACTCCACGAGCCGAACGGCGAGCGCGCGCCCGGCGTCCTCGCGGTCGGCGAAGCGCATGTCCTCCTGTCCGAAGTGCACGTCCAGATTCCTCACGCGCTCGAGCACCTATCGCGGGTCATTTCGTGTTGGACCTTCATCGTGTTCCTCCTGTGCGCGGATCACGCCGCGGCAGCGAGCTCGAGTTCTTCGGCACGCGCTTGCGCGGATGCAACCGGACGGCCGCGAGCAGCGCGGACCGCGGGGTGCCGGCGTGCGGGGAAAAGGAGCGCCTAGGCGATATGACGGCGGATTCGAAGCGGCTCGTTCACAGAAGGAGCGCGATTCCTCCGTCGCGGCCCACGTGCGGGGCGTGTGTCCCATGCGCATGTGCCGTGGGGGTCCGACGAGCGACGGACACCGAGGGCGCCCTGTCCGAGGGTCATTGCGACCGGGGATGCGACGGGAACGCCTGCGAAACCGATCTCCGGCACGCGTTTCTCGCGACGAATCATGAGGAAAATCAGACAGCAACCCGAGGATCGCGGAGCGCGACATGGGCGGCGATCTCGTACGACCTCACGCGCGCGCCGTGATCGAAGATGTTCGACGCGACGATCAGCTCGTCCGCTGCCGTCTTCTTCACGATGCCCTGGAGCCCTTCTCGAACACGGTCCGGCGAGCCCACGACCGAGAGCTCGAGCATGCGCATGACCTGAGCCCGCTCGGCGTGCGTCCAGTACGTCTCGATGTCGTCGATGGGCGGTTGCGCCGGACCCGGCCGCCCGCGGGTCAAGTTGACGAACTGTTGCTGGGCCGTCGTGAACAGACGCAGCGCCTCGGCGTCTGTTTCCGCCGCGAACACGTTCACGCCGACCATCGCATACGGGGCTTCGAGTTGATCGGACGGTCGGAATTGCGAGCGATACACGTCGAGCGCTTGCATCAGCGCGGCCGGCGCGAAGTGGGAGGCGAACGCGTACGGGAGTCCCAACGAAGCGGCCAATTGCGCTCCGAACAAGCTCGATCCCAGGATCCACAACGGCACCTTCGTCCCGCCGCCCGGCACCGCTTGCACGGCTTGTCCCGGCTGGACGGGTCCGAGCAAGGTGCGCAGCTCCTTCACGTCGCGCGGAAAATCGTCCGATGCGTCGGGCGCCCGCCTCAACGCGCGCCAGGTCTTCGGATCCGTGCCGGGCGCACGACCCAGACCGAGATCGATGCGCTTGGGATAGAGCGACTCGAGAGTGCCGAACTGCTCGGCGATCACGAGCGGCGAATGGTTGGGCAACATGATGCCGCCCGCACCGACGCGGATCGTCGACGTGCCGCCCGCCAACCAGCCGATCACGACGGAGGTCGCTGCGCTGGCGATCCCGGTCATGTTGTGGTGCTCGGCGACCCAGTAGCGGCGATAGCCCAAGCGCTCGGCGTGCTGCGCGAGGTCGAGGCTGTTGCGCAACGCGCTGCGCGCCGTCGAGCCCACGGTGATGGGCACGAGGTCGAGCACGGAGAGAGGGATCATGCGCGGCCTTCGTCGTTCATCGTGCACGGATCTCAACGTGTGTCGCGCTTCGTTCGCGAAGAGCGGGTCTCGACGCGCGTTTTCGGCCGGGGACCGCGGGAGACCATCCCCGTTCGGGTGCGGCGGCTTGCATGCGCGTCATCCCGCGCGCGCGGGCGTCCAGGCCGGAAGTCGGCCGTGCGGGAAGCCAGCTTGACACCTCGGCTCCGGACTCGGAGCATCGCGCACGCCCGGTCGACTCCGACTCGAAGAAGCACTCCATGGAACGATTCGCGCTCCTTCTCCTGCTCGCCGCACCCGCGTGTCAGACCGCAACGCGAACGGAGGCGCAGCGCCCGGTTGCGAAATCACCGGTCATTCCCGAGGCGGACGGCTACGTCGCGATCGAGGGCGCCGCGATGCCGCCGCGTGAGAGCGTCACCTATCGCGCGGTGTTCGACGCGACGCGCGCAGCGGATCAGCCGGACCAGATCCTGCCGGCGCTCAACATGGCCGGCTCGGAGCTCAACGCGCTGGGCGCGAGCGGCGTGCCGGTCGCGAACGCGAAGTTCGTCATCGTCGTGCACGGCGCGGCCGTCGGCGGGCTCCTGGACGACGAGCACTACAAAGCGCGTTTCGGCCTGAGCAACCCGAACCTCGCAGTGATCGCGGGGCTGACGAAATCCGACGTGCAGATCTACGTGTGCGGCCAGCAGCTCGCGTTCGACGGCACGGACGCGAGGACTCTCGCGAGCGACGTGAAGGTGGCGAGCGACGCGCTGATCGTGCTGATGACGTACCAGAACCAAGGCTATGCGCTCCTCAGCTTCTGAGCCAGCGGATGAACGCGATCAGAAGCTGATGGAGTAGGTCACGCCCAGGTCGTATTCGCCGTCGACGTGCGTGAGCACGAGTCCGATCAACTGGCTCTCCCCGATGCTGGTCTCGACGAGGTGATGGAGGTTGTGCCCGTCCCACGAGTGGATCGAGCTGATGCGCTCGTTCCAGTTGATCGCCAGTCCGCCGATCACGACGGCCTCGTCGTCGAACGTGCCGTAGCTGACACCCGCGTACGGCGCGATCGGCAGGCCGGTCCACTTTTCGAGATCCTTCGACAGCGTGGCGTAGACCGCTCGCCCGTGCGGCGTGCCGATGCGATCGGAGCTCGTGCCGAGGATCAGTGCCGGCGTGTCGTCTTCTTCCGGGATCGCGAGCCAGTTCGCGATCGGTCCGACGTCGGGCGAGAGCGGGTTGACTTCGATGCCCGCCGAGAAGCGCGTCGAGAAGCGGTACGAAAGCGTGGCACGCAGCTTGGCGCGGTCGACGTCGATGCCCGGGATCCAGCGCGTGCCGAACACCCAGTGGTTCTCGATCTCACCGTCGGCAGTCGCACGGACCGCGCGCCCTTCACCGGGTCAAACGGGTCACGAGGGAACGCGCGAGACGGGCTCCTGAGCCAAGGGGTGCGCGAGGAGCAGAAGAAGAGGTGCGATCAACACTGTGCCAGCCTAGTGTCCCGTCTCCGAAGTTCGCATCAGATTTCGACTCGTCCGCGGCTCCCTGCGGGCGTTGCCGTTCCTCCGAGTGTTGCAGAGAACACGCGTCGTCGCGGCGCCTTGCCAGCAAGTCGCATCCAAGTCGACTTCTGATCGGGATCAGCGACCAATCACTCCCAGCGTGCACGCTGACGCACCACTGAAGGCAGCGGACCATCGCGATGCTCGAGGCAGGCATGACGCGATCGCGGTTGCATTCCTCATTCGGCACGAAGCTCCGAAGTTGGAGAGTTCTCCGAGCACGGGGCGCAGTCTTCTCCCGCGCCGACCGAATCGACCTGAAGAGTCGAATGTCCGATCTGAAACTCGCGTCGCAACCCTGCGCCGATCTCTGCGAGAAACTCCGCCTTCGCGCTGGGCACGGGCATCACGAGATGTGCGGTCAGCGCTGTGTCGGTCGTGCTCAACGGCCAAATATGGAGGTGATGTACGTCGGTCACTCCAGGCAGGCCCGCAAGGTAGCTGTGGACGGCGTCTGGATCGATCCCGTCCGGAACCGTGTCGAGGATCAAGTTGATCGACGCGCGGAGCAACTTCCAGGTGCCGATCAAGATCGCCAGCGCCAGGACGAGGCTCATCGCTGGATCGAGCCAGTTCCATCCAGTGAAGTACATGATCGCACCAGCAACGACGACAGCGAACGAGAACATCGCGTCCCCCATCAAGTGCAGAAACGCCGCTTGGATGTTGATGTCCTGCCTGCGACGGGCCAGAAACGGCAAGCTCGAACCCAGGTTGACGGCGATGCCGATCGCCGCGATGACCATGACTGTCTTGCTCGCGACCGGCTCCGGCTTGCCGAAGCGCTGCACGGCTTCCCACGCCACACCGCCCGTGGCGAACAGGAGCAGGCACGAGTTCAGGAACGCTGCCAGAATCGACGAGCGACGCAGCCCGTAGGTCCGCCGCCGTGTAGCTTGTCGCTTGGAGAGCGCGCTGGCGCCCCAGGCCAGCAGCAGACCAAGGACGTCACCGAGGTTGTGGGCGGCGTCAGCGAGGAGAGCCGTCGAGTTCGAAAGGATGCCGTACACGGCGCCCAACACGACGAAGGAAACGTTGAGCGTCGTCGCGATCAGGAAGGCTCGCCCGTGGTCGGCGGATTCGCTGTGCGCGTGATCGTGGTCGTGCTCCATCAAAGTATCACCGTAGCCTCCGCCATCCTGTCTGTCGCGGCTTCGAATGCTCCACGAAAGTGCGCATGCAACTCCAACCCGTCGATGGGTGCGGCTCAGAGTTGTGCTGCGCCTCTCAGGCCTTGGTGGACAGGTCTACGTGTTGCGAACAACCTGAACCTACAGCGCTTGCGCCGTGCTAGCCGATCTCCGTACGATCCGCGCCGTGTCGACCCCCGCCCTCCACCGCATGACGGCTTGGCTCTGCCTGGTGGCAGCTCTCTTCATGGGAGCTGCACCTGCACAGGGCTTCGTGCTTTGCGTTGAGCAGGATGGGTGCGTTTCTGTCGAGATCAGCGCAGCTAGCGACCACTGCGTCGGCTGTGAGGGACACGTCAGCACCCGCGTCGGTTCGGTTTCTGCGACTCCCGCCGCGGCGAGCATAGGCTGTCCATGCGTCGATTTGGCACTGCCGGGCTCGACGAAAGAGGCGTCGGTTCAGCCGAAATCGCCTCACGCGCCTCTGTTGAACTGGTTGGCACTGTTGCCCGCTTTCATTGCGGCGCCTTCGACATCAGCGGCGCAGGTGTTGTGCGCGCCGTTGGCCGAAGCGCCGCGCCCGCCCGATTCGCTCGACTTGATTCGCAGCGTCGTGCTCCTCGTATAGGCCGACCAGGCCCCTTCGTCGCCTCGACCTTTCATCGGCGAGGCGTTTTCGCGCCGAGCCCGTCGTGGCGTCGCGCATTTCCTGGTCACGAGCCTTTCACGGAGCGCGTCTTTGGACACTGTCCCGCTTTCTCGGCCTACGTCAACGAGACTCCACGCACTCGGCATCACAGCAGCGCTTTTCGTTGCGTGCCAGTCACCGCCGCCACGTCCGACTCCGGCGCTCGCGATCTCAGCAGCACTTGGAGTCGCTGAGGACATAACCCTCGAGGTAGAGGGAGAGCCACTGAATGCTCCCGGGCCCTCGAGTCCACAGCTCTCGCTGGCAGACGCCCTTGGCCGCAGTCTGCGCAGCAGTCCCGAGCTTCAAGCGAGCCTCGCGCGCGTGAGGATCGCGCTTGCTGAAGCGGAGCAGGCAAGGCTTCTCCCGAATCCACTTCTCAACGTCATCTTTCGAGTTCCCGCAGGCGGCGGCACGCCCAACGTCGAAGCCGGGCTCTCCTTGGACTTGTTGTCCATTTTGCAGCGACCGCGCAAAAGCAACGCGGCGGACGACCGCCTGAGGATTGCCGTCGCGGAAGCCGTATCGACGAGCCTCTCGGTTGCGGCGAGCCTTCAGGAGCGCTACTCAGCGGTCCAGGCGCTCGATGAACTCAGCCCACTACTTCGCGAACGAAGGGAAGTCCTCGCGAAGTTGATCGAGCTCGCACGGGCGCGGCTCACTTTCGGGGAAGCCTCGAAGCTCGATGTGACCACGCTCGAGGCCCAAGGCGTCGAACTCGATCTGGAGATGTCGGAACGAGAAAGCGAGCGTCGCGAGGAGCGTCTCGCCTTGGCGAGGTTGATCGGCCAGCCTTCCGATGACGCCACCTGGACGCTCGAGGGTTGGGCCGCCCTTCCCGACTTGGTCGGTGAGGAAGCGCAGTGGCTCGACACGGGCATTCAGCACAGGCCTGAAGTCTTGGCACGACGCTGGGAGCTGGCCGCACTCGGCGATGAAGCGGCCTTGGCCGGATCATCGGTGCTTCAAGGGAGCGCCGTTGGCGTCGATGCGCAGCGCGACGGGTCGTGGTCCGTTGGACCAGCCGCGACTCTTCCGCTGCCGTTGTTCGACACGGGAGAGGCGCGACGTGACAAGGTCGAGGCAGCGATCATCGAAGCACGCCACAACCTGGTGAGCGCTCAACGCACGGTCGTGGAGGAAGTGCGACGTGCGTACGCCTCCTACAGGGCAGCGCAATCGAATCTCCACAGGGTGCGCGCAGAGCTCATCCCCCTGCAACGGCAACGCCGTGAACAGGTGGAGGCCATCTACCTCGCCGGGCAAGCGGACCTGACGGCGGTATTGCTCGCGGAGCAGGACCTTCAATCTGCGCAAGGGAAGCTCGTCGAGTTGGAGAGAAGGGCGGCAGTGCTTCTCGTTCGGCTTCAGCGAGCTGTCGGCGGAGCCGGGATCGCCAATCAGGTTGGACGGCAACCGGATCAGTCGAGTGACGATGGCCGGTACGTGCAGGAGGACTCCAAGTGATTTTGACGAACGCCATGAACTACTTCACGACCGGGCCTTTCACTACCCAGTACCTCGCCCGCGCACGAGGCACTTCGCTCGGAGCCGTGTTGCTCGGAGCCGTGTTGCTCGGAGCCGTGACCCTATTGACGTCCTGTGGTGAAGAGTCACCTTCGAAGAGCGCTCGACAGGAGAGTGAGAAGGCCGCGAGCGCCACCTCTGCGCCGCTGGGCTCGGATGAGGTCAAGCTGACGCCAGAGTCCATCGCAACGAACGGCCTTCGGATCGAGACTGCCGCGAAGACTGAACTGCAACCCACGTTTCGCGTGCCCGCGCACATTGCATTCAACAAGGAAGGAATGGCTCATGTCGGGAGCCCCGTGAAAGGACGCGTCTCCGAACTGAGCGTCTTTCCAGCACATTGGGATCCTAAGCTTAGAATTCCACGTGGACAAGTTGTCGCG